>Ga0256405_10009799_pt1 | contig 12939 bp, 11 predicted proteins | sample RumenRJG_02DNA_FD_189096 | JGI IMG/M metagenome (GOLD analysis project Ga0256405, IMG submission 189096) | Bovine rumen microbial communities from Lethbridge, Alberta, Canada - RJG_02 | ecosystem: Host-associated > Mammals > Digestive system > Stomach > Rumen | place: Canada: Alberta...
GCAGAAGAGAGCCCTCAGCAGTCTCACGCAATTCAGGCCGAACCCCCATGCCTGGGTCAAACTGTGGAAGCATCATGGGGCACAGGCGCAGGCGGACGAGATCAATGAACTGCTGACAAGGAAAGGAATGATCGATGACCCGCGCTACGGCGGGGCCATTTCCCCGGAACTCCTTCTGCCGAAGGTACTGCAGGTCCTCCGGGAAGCACCGGAGATCTATCAGGCAGCCTATGTATTTCTTGAGGCAGGAGACTGGCTGACATGGAATCTGACAGGAGAATTGAAGCGTTCCGGCAATATGGCAGCCTATAAGGCAATGTGGACACCGGAAGACGGATATATCTCAAAGGATCTGCTGCTGGAACTGGATCCCGGACTGGACAATCTGATCGAGGAGAAGCTGCGCGGCCAGATCTGCCCGGCAGGAGGATGCATCGGACATCTCACACAGGAGTGGGCAAAGGAGCTTGGCCTCATGCCCGGGATCGCGATCGGCGCGAGCATCATTGATTCCCATGCTGGAATGCCTGGCAGCGGGATCTGCAGGAAGGGGCAGATGATGCTGGTGCTTGGAACCTCCAGTGTGGAGCTTCTGTTATCGGATCAGCCTTATGCAGCGCACGGTGTTGTGGGTGCAGTCAAAGGGGCGATTATGCCCGGGTATTATTCGCTCGAGGCGGGGATTGCCGCGATCGGAGATATGTACGGGTGGTTTGCCGATGGCTATGTACCTTCCGCTTATGAGAAAGAAGCGGCTCAGAAAGGTCAGAACCTTCATCAGCTGCTCTCTGAGAAAGCGGCTCTCCTTGCGCCGGGTGAGTCGGGTCTTCTGGCACTCGACTGGTGGAATGGAAACAAGACACCTTATGTCAATGGAGACCTTTCGGGTGTTTTGATTGGCCTGACCCTCCAGACAAAACCGGAGGAAATCTACAGGGCGCTGATCGAAGCTACGGCATATGGCACGCGGATGATCATGGAGGAATTCATGAAATCCGGTGCTCAGGTGGATGAAGTCATTGTGAGCGGAGGGATACCCGAGAAGAATCCGCTGGTGCTTCGCATCTTCACCGACGTGCTGAACCGGCCTGTAAAGATCTCTGCTTCTGATCAGACAGCGGCACTGGGCAGCGCGATGTACGCAGCCGCGGCAGCAGGAAAAGAAGCAGGCGGATATGAGAGTGTAGCCGAAGCCGCACAGGCACTCGCCAGACTGAAGGAAGAAGTGTACCTGCCGGATGCGGCACATGCTCAGACATACGATCAGCTGTTCTCACTCTATTGTGAACTGGCAGGGCTCTTTGATCCGAAGAAGACGAGAATCTTGTCAGAGCTTAAGGCGGGACGCTGAAACACTGCCGGCGGGAGCCCCCGCCAGCATCACGCACCGGGAGAGGCAGAAGGCGGGGGAAGCATGATTGGTTTCATGCTTCCCCCGCCTGAATTGCTGATGATCAAGAAAACAATTGATCAAGAACCGAATTACTTCCTCGCAATTGCCTTCTTCGCGTTTGCAGCGATGTTCTCCGGTGTCAGGCCGAAGTGCTCCAGAAGATCATTCGGATGACCGGAATGTCCGAAGCAATCGTTCACACCGACTCTCTGAAGCGGAACCAGGCACTCATCCGTCAGAACCTCGGAAACTGCACTGCCGAGACCGCCGATGATGTTGTGTTCTTCCGCGGTTACGATTGCGCCGGTTTCTTTGGCTGCCTTGACGATGATCTCGCGGTCAATCGGCTTGATGGTTGCCATGTCGATGACGCGGGCGGAGATGCCTTCCGCAGCAAGCAGATCCGCAGCCTTAAGGGTTCTCTGCACCATCAGACCGCAGGCAATCAGTGTTACGTCAGAGCCGTCGCGAAGCTGGCAGCCCTTGCCGATCTCGAAGGAGTAGCCCGGGATATCGCCGGTCACGGATTCAACCGGCGGGCGTCCGGTACGGAAATAGACCGGGCCCTTATAATCGAGCATTGCTTTTACCGCAAGACGGGTCTCGTTGTCGTCGCAGGGGCAGATCACAGTCATGCCCGGGATTGTGCGCATGAGGCTCATGTCTTCCAGCGCCTGGTGCGTGGCACCGTCTTCGCCGACGGTCAGGCCGGCGTGGCTGCCGACAACCTTGACGTTCAGTCCCGGATAGCACACATCATTGCGGACCTGGTCATAGACACGGCCCGCCGCGAAGATCGCGAAGGTGTGAACCAGAGAGGTTGCGCCGCAGGTCGCGAAGCCGGCACCGATGTTAACCATGTTGGCTTCCGCAATACCGATGTTGAAGAAACGTTCCGGATACTTCTCCGCGAAGTACATGCTCATCGTGCAGGACTTCAGATCCGAGTCAAATACGTAAATGTCGCTGCGGTCCCCAAACTCAGCAAGAGCGCGTCCATACGCGACACGTGTCGAAATATTCTCGCCCATTCTCATACCTCCAGTGAAGCAATCCTGTCATCGAGTTCCTTAATTGCCTGCTCATACTCCTCCGGAGTCGGCTGGCCGCCATGGAAGCGTGCGGTATCTTCGAAAATGGAGACACCGGCACCCTTTGTGGTATGGGCTACAATCATGGTCGGCTTGTCCAGGCACTTCTTCGCTTCATCAATCGCATTTGCGATCTCTTCCACATCCTGTCCGTTAACATTGATGACATTCCAGTTGAATGCGCGGAACTTCTCATCAATCGGATTCGGATCCATGACCTCGCTCAGGCGTCCGTCCAGCTGGATCTTATTGTTATCGACAAATGCAATCAGGTTATTGACCTTGTAGAAGCCGGCACACATTGCAGCTTCCCAGATCTGTCCTTCCTCGATCTCGCCGTCGCCCATAATCGCGTGGACATAGTTGTTGATGTGATTGGCCTTGGCATACATTGCCATACCGAGCGCGACAGACAGTCCCTGGCCAAGAGATCCGCCGGACATATCCACGCCGGGAACGTGGATCTCAACATGACCGGAAAGATCACTGTCGATCTGGCGGAAGGTTTTCAGATGCTCCAGCGGGAAGAAGCCTTTCAGTGCCAGTGTCGCGTATGTGACGGGCGAGCAGTGGCCCTTCGACACGACCAGACGGTCACGGTCGGGCTTATCCGGGTTCTTCGGGTCTACATTCATGGCCTTGAAGTAAAGGACCGCCATGATGTCTGCCATCGAGAAAGAACCGCCGATGTGACCGGATCCGGCTGTATGGATGGTCTCAAGAGCGGTTTTTCTGATGGTAGCTGCCATCAGCTCCAGTTTCCTTTTCTCATCAGTAAGCATATTCTCTCCTTACACTTCAGAATAAAACAACAGGCTGCAAAAAAAGTTGACAGGTTACACGTACAAAATGCTTGTACAAACAAAAATCCGCATATACTTTAACAGTAAAACTTAAGGAAATCAAGTGCGCTGAAACAGAATTCCGGACGCTGTACATAGAATCGGAATTCCGGGCAATTTTCGCAAATTGAGAAGTTGCGGACAACCCTCTTTTTCGCTTGTCCTTCCTTAGTCGGAACGCTATAATGGTTAAAGATGTGCTGCACCGCTGTCCCGCCTGGCGGGGTGACCGGCCTGATCTGCCGGCTGAGATGTGTAATTCCATCTGCTGACCTGCAGAGCGGTGAGGCTGATGGCGCCTGGAAAGGCCGGTGCAGGATACGATAATCATTAGAACTGTCAAACTGACAGAGGCCCCGGAAAGGAGATTGATTGGTATGAGTTTCATCGATGACATCAAAGCACAGGCGAAGAAGGATAAGAAGACAATTGTACTGCCGGAGTACATGGACAGCAGGACCTATGAGGCTGCCGTGAAGATTGCGAAGGAAGAGATTGCCAATGTTGTTCTGATCGGAACACCGGAGGAGATTGCCGCGAATAAGGGTGACTATGATCTGACCGGCATCACCGTAATCGATCCGAAGACAGATCCGAACCGTCAGAAGTACATCGATAAGTTTGTCGAGCTGCGTGCAAAGAAGGGTATGACGCCCGAGAAGGCAGAAGAGCAGATGATGAGCGATTATATGTACTATGCCTGCCTGATGTGCAAGTGTGGAGACGCAGACGGTGCCGTGTCCGGCGCGTGCCATTCCACGGGCAATACGATCCGTCCGGCGCTTCAGCTGCTCAAGACCAAGCCCGGCATCAGCAGCGTATCCGGATTCTTCGTCATGGATGTTCCGGATTGCGAGTTCGGAGAGAACGGGAAGTTCGTCTTTGCGGACTGCGCCGTGAACGTAGACTTTGATTCACAGAAACTTGCGGAGATTGCCATCCTGTCCGCCCAGTCCTTTGAAGCCTTCATCGGCAAGGAAGCAAAGGTTGCAATGCTTTCCTATTCAACCAAGGGCAGCGCGAAGCATGATGATGTCACGAAGGTCGCCGAAGCTGTGAAGATCGTGAAGGAAACCCATCCGGAGATCAAGGTGGACGGCGAGCTGCAGTTTGACGCGGCCATCGTTTCCTCCGTCGCGAAGCTGAAGGCTCCGGACAGTGATGTCGCAGGACATGCGAACACCATTATCTTCCCGAGCCTGGAGGCAGGAAACATCGGCTACAAGCTGGTGCAGAGACTTGCCAAAGCAGGCGCGTACGGTCCGGTTCTTCAGGGCCTTTCCATGCCGGTCAATGATCTGTCCAGAGGCTGCTTCGCGGATGATATCGTCGGCGTTGTCGCCATGACGGCAGTGCAGGCGCAGAAGGCCTGAATTCGCAATGGATGACAGATATGTGAACCAAAAACATATCTGGATCGGGCGTCTCTTTTCAAATTCGCGGATGGCATACCTGAAAGGAGACGGGGCAGAATAAAGGTATCAACGTAGACTTATAGATTGAGAAAAGGAGAACACTCGAATGAAAGTACTTGTAGTAAACTGCGGAAGCTCCTCCCTGAAGTATCAGGTGATTGATTCCGATACCGAGCAGATCGAGGCGAAGGGCCTGTGCGAGCGCATCGGCCTTGACGGACGTCTGGTTTATCAGCCGACCGGCGGCGAGAAGGAGATTACGGAAGCACCGATGCCGACGCACTCCGAGGCAATCCAGATGGTGCTTGACGCGCTGGTCAATCCAAAGACCGGTGTTCTGAAGAGCCTGGATGAAGTGGAAGCGATCGGACACAGAGTCCTGCATGGCGGCGCGAAGCTGACAGAATCCGCTCTGGTGAATGACGAAGTCATCGCGGCCATCGAGGAGGCCTCCGACCTCGGCCCGCTGCACAACCCGGCAAACCTGATGGGCATTCATGCCTGCATGAAGCTGATGCCCGGAAAACCGAATGTTGTCGTCATGGATACCTCATTCGGCATGACGCTTCCGGCAAAGGCATACCGGTACGCGATCCCGACCGAGTACTATGAGAAGTATCATATTCGCCGCTACGGCTTCCACGGAACCTCCCACAGCTTTGTCTCAAAGGAGACCATCAAGTATCTGAATCTGGATCCGGACAACTCGAAGGTGATCGTAGCCCATCTCGGAAACGGCGCCAGCATCACTGCCGTGAAGAACAGCAAGTGTGTGGATACCTCCATGGGCGTTACCCCGTTGGAAGGTCTGATTATGGGAACCCGCTCAGGCGATCTGGATCCGGCGATCATCGATTATCTGTGCAGCCATGAGAACCTGACCGCGGCAGACATGAACACCATTCTGAATAAGAAGAGCGGTGTTATGGCACTGTCCAATAATCTGAGCTCTGACTTCCGTGATCTGGAGGAAGCGATGGACAACGGCAATGAAGCAGCCGGCCTTGCGATCGACGCTTTCTCGTATCGTGTCGCGAAATACATCGGTTCCTACACAGCTGCCATGAACGGCGTGGACGCGATTGCATTTACGGGCGGAATCGGTGAGAATGCAGGAATTGTCCGCAAGAAGGTTCTGGAGTATCTCGGATTCCTTGGAATCACCATGGATGAGGAAGCCAACAAGAAGAGGGGAGAAGCATTCGTGCTGTCCACTCCGGAGTCCAAGGTGAAGGTTATCGTGATGCCGACCAATGAAGAGCTGGCGATCTGCCGTGAGACTGTGCGTCTGACGAAGGGCTGAGATAGAAAGGGTGTTGGGAATATGGGTAAGCCGGGAACAAAATGGAAACTGATCTTCAGCATTGTCATGGATGTGGTCCTGTCTGTGGTCCTGTCGATCTCCGGAACATTGCTGGCACATCAGAAACTTGTTTTCTTTCCGAACCTTGTGAGCAGTATCGCGCTGTGCTTTGTAATTGCTTTTCTTGTCAGCACGATTATCCCGATCCCGAAGGTTTCAGTAGGATTTGCAGGGCTTTTGCACATCAAGCCGCATACGATGGCGGAAAAGCTGGTGGGAAATATTCCGGTCAGCCTGCTCTTTACTGTGATTGCAGGCGGCGCGCTTACATTCTTCAATCTGTATATGGCAAAGCATGTGGAACTGTTTCCGCGTGTGTTTCCGGGATCGTTCCTTCCGATGTTTGCGATCGTGTTTGTCGTGACATTCTGCATGACCCCCATTGCCGCAGCTGTTGCAAACAGAGCCTGCAGGAGATAGGAAACAGACTTGAATCTGTCTTTTGCTCAGGTACATGAGCGTAAATAATCTGCCGCATCCAAACCGGGTGCGGCAGTTTTTACGTGAGCTGGCCGACGCGGATGCGATCGGAACCGTCTACACCACCGAACGGCAACTCTTCTCCGAAGAACATCGGTCTGACCATGTACAGATTCAGGCTTCAGGGCTTCCTGTTTTTCATGGTAATTGCTACAATGTGTGTGTCGTTTGAGATTCTGATGCTGCCTCTGTATCAGGAAATCACAACTCTGAAGCTGATTCATACAAGAGCAGGTGTGATATTGCCGGGCTTATGCGCAGCTTCGACGATCTTTTTCTGGTGATCTACCTGATCTTCCAGAAGTATCTGATCGACGGTATGACGGCCGGAGCGGTGAAGGGCTGAGGAAAATGCCCGGGGAGGAAATCATGGCGAATTATTACATCAATGCAGCGAACAAAAAGAGCAGGATTCATAAGGAGATCTATGGACATTTCTCTGAGCACCTGGGCCGCTGTATCTATGAAGGAATCTATGTGGGGGAAAACTCGGAGATTCCGAATGTCAATGGCATGCGCAGTGATGTCGTGGAGGCTCTGAAGGAGATCCGGGTACCGGTTCTGCGCTGGCCGGGCGGATGCTTCGCGGATGAGTATCACTGGAAGGATGGAATCGGACCGAAGGAAAACCGCAAGAAGATGATCAATACCCACTGGGGCGGCGTGGTGGAGGACAACAGCTTCGGAACCCACGAGTTCATGGAACTCTGCCGTCAGCTTGGCTGCGAAACCTACGTAAACGGAAATGTGGGAAGCGGCACCGTGCAGGAGATGTCGGAATGGGTGGAATACATGACCTTTAACGGTGTTTCTCCGATGGCGGATCTTCGCGCAAAGAACGGACATCCTGAACCCTGGAAGGTTGATTTCTTCGGAGTGGGAAATGAAAACTGGGGCTGCGGCGGCAATATGACGCCGGAGTATTACGGGAATCTGTATCGCAGATATCAGACCTACGTGCGCCAGTACAACAGTGACATGATGGCGGCTGCCGACGATCAGGGATTTGATGAGGAGAAAAAGATCCGCAAGATTGCCTGCGGCGCGAATGTGGATGACACAGAGTGGACCGAGGGCGTGATGAAGACCCTGTTCCGCCACTGCGATCCGAGATTCCACGGGAACGCGGACGGCCTGTCGCTTCATTATTACACACATCCTGAGGGATGGGATATCAAGGGCAGCGCCACGGAGTTTGACGAGAAGACCTGGTACAAAACGCTTGCGAAGACCTGGTACATGGAGGACCTGATCAATATGCACGGCGCCATCATGGATCAGTATGATCCCCAGAAGAAGCTTGGCATGATCGTGGATGAGTGGGGCACCTGGTTCACGGTGGAGCCGGGAACCAATCCGGGCTTTTTGTATCAGCAGAATACGATGCGCGACGCACTGGTGGCCTGCATCAATCTGAACATCTTCAATAAGCATTCCGACCGTGTAAAGATGGCGTGCATCGCCCAGATGGTGAACGTGCTGCAGTCGGTTCTTCTGACGGAAGGGGCGAAGATGGTCAAGACGCCTACCTGGCATGTCTTCAATCTGTTTAAGGAGCATCAGGACGCGGATCTGGTGGAGAGCTTCATCGAGACAACAAAGATCGGTGAGGAAGCGGAGTACATGGTGCCCAATCTGTCTGAGTCCGCATCGGTGGACGCGAAGGGACGGCTGCACGTGACAATCGGCAACCTGTCCGTGACGCAGGCCGAGAACATTGATGCGCATATCACCGGGATGGAAGGAAAGCGTGTGAAGGCTGAGATCCTGACCAATGAGATGCACGCAAAGAATACGTTTGACGCGCCGGATACCGTACATAGCACTACGCATGATGTGAAGCTGACCGCTGACGGCTTTGGCTGTGTCCTTCCGCCCTGCAGCGTGGTCCATATCACGGTGGAATCATCGGACTGAGAATCCAAAGCGGGTTCGAATACGCATAGATGTCGTGCTGAGCGGGAGGACAGGAAACTGTCCTCCTGCTTTCCTGAACGGGTTGTTCCCGGGGATCGGCATGGCTTTTGATGGAGGTGAGAGGATGCAGCGCCCAGACCAGCCCCGGCGTTATTGCAAAAAGTGCCTGACCCCTCAGACCGGGGAGGAGTTTTTTCAGCGGCTGCGGGAAATCATAGCCGGTTTTGACGAAGAAGAAAAAGTCCCGCGGGAAGTTTATGAAAAACGTCTGGATGCATGCATGTCCTGCGACCGTCTTCTGGCCGGGATGTGCCGCATCTGCGGCTGCTATGTGGAACTGAGGGCATCCTTGAAACGAAATGCCTGTCCCGCGGTTCATCCGAAGTGGGAGGTGTTCCCGGAGGAGGATACGGAGGGCTTTTTTTCGGCTGCTGCCGCAATCCAAAAGCGGATCATTGCGGCTGATATATTGAATAATGAAATAAATTAACTGAATTCTTTGATAAGTCAAATTGGAAGAAACAAAGACCGCGCGATAAAATGAAGAAGTATGAACATGATGAAGGTACGTCTGATTCAAGCACTAAAGTGAGGCATTTTCATGAGTGAGGAGAAGATTACTTTCTGCAAGGGTGGAGGGTGCACGGCAAAGCTTGGAGCACAGGCTCTGAACCGGGTGCTCAGCCTTCTTCCGAAGGGAGAAAGGGACCCGGATCTTCTGGTCGGCTATTCCAGCAGAGATGACGCGGCTGTATACAGACTGACAGACGACATTGCGTTTGTCCAGACGCTGGATTTCTTTCCGCCGATGGTTCCCGATCCTTATACCTTCGGGCAGATTGCCGCGGCAAATGCGCTGAGTGACATCTACGCGATGGGCGGCGAAGTGAAAACAGCACTGAATATTGTCTGCTTCCCTGAAAAGTGGGATCTCAACATACTCGGCGAGATCCTGCGCGGCGGGTCTGAGAAGGTCATCGAGGCCGGCGCCAGTCTTGCCGGCGGTCACTCCATTGCAGATGCGGATGTCAAATATGGGCTGTCGGTCACCGGAATTGTCCATCCGGATCATATCTGGCAGAACAATACCGGCATTCCCGGGGATAAGCTGATCCTCACAAAAGCGCTCGGTGTCGGGATTCTGTGCACGGCCGACCGGGTTTCGGAGGCTCCTCTGGAGGGCATGAAGGCAGCGATTCGTTCCATGACAACGCTGAACAAAGAAGCTGCTCTGTGCTGCAGGAACTACGGGATTCATGCCTGCACGGATGTCACCGGATTCAGCTTCCTCGGACATCTTCATGAGATGATGGATGACGGAAGACTGTCGTGCAAGGTCTATTCTGATCAGATCCCGGTGCTTCCCGGCGCGGCGGAGTGTGCGGATGAATTCCTTTTGACGGCAGCCGCGCAGAGAAACCGCAATCATGTGGGAAGCTTCGTCCGGTTTGAGGGAATTCCTTTCGCGATGGAGGAGGTGCTCTTTGACCCGCAGACGTCTGGGGGCCTGCTTGTGGCGGTGGGAGAAAAAGAGGCACAGGGCCTGTTGGCGGATCTGCGCGCAAAAGGCCTTCCCGCAGCAATTGTGGGGGAGATCTGCGAGAAAGAAGAATCAGGTGCGGAGATTACCGTAAGCTGAACAAAGAATGATACAGAAAAAACAGAGTGAGGAGGATTCAGAGGAATGATTCAGGTCAATGCACTGGGCGATGCCTGCCCGATTCCGGTGGTAAAGACAAAGAACGCGATCAAAGAACTGCATGGAGCGGGAATCGTGGAAACGCTGGTAGACAATGAGATCGCCGTTCAGAATCTGACGAAGATGGCGAACCAGAAGGGATACGGCGTAAAGTCGGAGAAACTATCCGAGGATCAGTTCCGTGTAACGATGGAGATCAAGGAGGGATCTGTGTCTGCCGGGGAGGAGTCCGCGCAGGAGACACAGGAATGTCTGGTAGTGCCGGAAGGTCATAAAAAGAATGTGGTGGTTGCGGTCACGGCTTCTGTGATGGGAACCGGAAATGACGAACTCGGCGCGGTATTGATCAAGGGCTTCCTCTATGCACTGACGCAGCAGGACGAATTGCCGAAAACGATTCTGTTCTACAATGGCGGTGCGCAGCTGACCTGTGAAGGATCCGCGTCCCTTGAGGACCTGAAGAGTCTGGAAGCACTTGGTGTCGAGATTCTGACCTGCGGTACCTGCCTGAACTATTACAAGCTGAGCGAGAAGCTTGCGGTGGGCGGTGTCACCAACATGTATGAGATCACCGAACGCCTGACAAAAGCCGATCTGGTAGTACGCCCGTAAGCAGGGAAAAGTATATGCGTCAGAGTAAGGAATTTCTGGTCATCACATTCTCCCAGACGACGGATGCGATGGCAGCGGAGCTGCTGTTTCGGGATCTTTGTGTTCCGGGGCGGATCATTCCCATCCCGCGCCAGCTGAGTGCGGGGTGCGGTCTTGCATTTCGGACCGAGATGGATCAGAAGCAGCAGGCGCAGCAGGCACTTGCAGAAGCCGGGATCCGCTGGCATGAGATGGAACCGGTCCGCCTTCTGGTTTGAGAAGCGGCAGACTTGCGTTTGCGGCTGAGCCATTGGAAGCAGGATTCTCCAAAACCGGACCGGAAGCAGAATAAAAAAGATGGAATGACTTATGAGTATCTCCTACTACGCCGGAATTGATATCGGATCGACGTGCTCCAAGACAGTGGTAATGGACGGAAGCGGCAAGATTCTGCATCGCCTGCTGCGGCCGACCGGTTGGAGCAGCGTGGATACAGCCGATGCGGTGCTGAAAGAGCTGGACGGCTTCGGGATTGCACAGGATGAACGGAAAGTGGTGTCCACCGGGTACGGAAGAGCTTCTGTATCCTATGCCGACAAACAGGTGACCGAGATTACGTGTCACGCAAGAGGCGCCTGCCATATCTATGGGACGGATAACCTGACGGTCATAGACATCGGCGGGCAGGATACGAAACTGATTGTCGTACAGAACGGCCAGGTTACGGACTTTCTGATGAATGACAAGTGCTCTGCCGGTACCGGCAGGTTCCTTGAGGTCATGGCGAACACCCTCTCGGTGCGTCTCGCGGAGTTGTGCGAGCTGGCCAGAATGGGCGGAGGCGTTTCCATCAGCTCCATGTGCACGGTATTCGCCGAGTCTGAAGTGATCGGGCTGATCGGCAAAGGAGAAAAACGGGAGAACATTGCCTACGCTGTCGTGAATTCGATCGTGCAGAAGGTGGCATCCCAGGCGGGGCGCCTGAAGCTGGATCAGACAGTTTGTCTGACCGGCGGACTGTGTGAATTCGAATATCTGAGGAAGCGGCTGGGAGAGGTACTTCGGTGTGAAGTAATCGCCTGCCCGGACGGACGTTATGCCGGAGCGGCCGGAGCGGCGCTGAGTGCGCTGAGATTGGGAGAATCATGATCTATCTTGACAACGCGGCGACAACGATGCACAAACCGCAGACGGTGATTGACGCCGTTGTCCATGCGATGACATCCATGGGAAATGCTTCCCGCGGCGCGCATACAGGTGCGCTGGAGGCATCCAGAACAATCTATGAGACAAGACGCAAGATCGCGAAGCTCTTCGGCTGCAAAAGGCCGGATCACGTGGTCTTTACCTGCAACTCAACAGAGGCGCTGAACATTGCCATACAGGGTGCGATTCCGGCAAAGAGCCATGTCATTACAACGGACCTGGAACACAATTCCGTGCTCCGTCCGCTCTACAGACTGAAAGAGGAATCAGGGGTCTGCCTTGACTTTGCCCGTGCCGACCGGCAGGGAAGACTGGATCTTCAGGAGCTGGAAGGGCTGATCCGGCCTGACACAAAGGCGATTGTCTGTACGCATATGTCCAACCTGACGGGTGAGATCGTGGATATTGCGCGGATCGGACGTATGGCAAAGGACAGAGGCATCCTGCTTTGTGTTGACGCCTCCCAGAGTGCGGGAAATACGCCGATTGATATGGAGCAGATGGGGATCGATATTCTCTGCTTCACCGGACATAAGGGACTGATGGGACCGCAGGGAACCGGCGGGATGTGTATCCGGGAAGGAGTGGAGATCCATCCGCTCAAGGAAGGAGGATCCGGTGTCCAGTCTTACCGGCACCGCCAGCCGGTGGAATATCCGACCAGGCTGGAAGCGGGGACGCTGAACGGACACGGACTGGCAGGGCTGTCCGCCGCATTGGACTATATCCTTGAGACGGGTGTGGAGACCATTGGCCGGAAAGAGCGGATGCTGGCAGAGCATTTCTATGAAGGCGTCTCTCAGATCGAAGGCGTTAAGGTATACGGGTGCTTTGAGGATAAGAACAGAGGACCGGTGGTTGCACTCAATGTCCGGGAGTATGATTCCAGCGAGGTGTCGGACGTTCTGAGTGTGGACTATGACATCGCGACCCGCCCGGGGG
>Ga0256405_10009800_pt1 | contig 12939 bp, 8 predicted proteins | sample RumenRJG_02DNA_FD_189096 | JGI IMG/M metagenome (GOLD analysis project Ga0256405, IMG submission 189096) | Bovine rumen microbial communities from Lethbridge, Alberta, Canada - RJG_02 | ecosystem: Host-associated > Mammals > Digestive system > Stomach > Rumen | place: Canada: Alberta | collected...
GGTGCGTTGGTCAGTAGAACTGCAACTGCCCTTGATGATACACTGCAGGAAGGCGCAAAACGAGATGGTGGCTATTCTGAAGAAATATGTCAACGACCTGCCTGGAGGTGTGTTCCACTGCTTTACGGGCAATGAACAGGAAGCCCGACAATTGCTGGAGTTCGACCGCTTTGTGTTGGGTATCGGAGGTGTGCTGACTTTCAAGAAAAGTCATCTGCTAGAAGTACTGCCCGCTTGCGTCCCCCTGAGTCGTATCGTCCTGGAGACGGATGCCCCCTACATGGCACCCGTTCCCCTGCGAGGCCAGCGCAATGAGTCGTCGTATATAGTGCATGTCATCCAAAAATTAGCGGAGGCGTATGGCGTCAGTGCAGAGGAAATATGCCAGCAAACGAATGAAAATGTAGCCCGCATCTTTTCTCTAAAAAGATAAAGAATATTAATTTTTCACTTTTCACTTTTCACTTTTCACATTAAAGTGTTACCTTTGCATCCGCAAACGCAAGGAGAGGTGCTCGAGTGGTTGAAGAGGCACGCCTGGAAAGCGTGTAACCGGCAAAACTGGTTCGCAGGTTCGAATCCTGTTCTCTCCGCGAAGCAAGAGAACAGGGTTCAAAGCTATCAAGGCGAAAGAATCCTGTTCTCTCCGCAGGAATGAACAGGTTCAAAGCTCCGAGGCAAAACCTCGGGGCTTTGTTGTTCTCTCCGCTTTCCTGCTTTTATCTTATTGGAAAGTTTCCTTCCGCATTATTTGTTTATTCCAAATTTATTTCCTATCTTTGCAAATGCATTGTGTTCGCAAGGGCACTTTGCAGGACATCGTGGGTCGAAAAAGATATTGTATCTGATTCGGAAGTGATTCGTAAGTTCGAAGGTCCCTACCAATGACAATCGACAACACTCATTGAATCGCAAACGGAGAGGGTACGCCTGTATGGGCGTATCCGTTTGTGCATATTTCAATGAGTGGGTAACTGTGGTAGGGACGCCTGAACTTCGGAATATGAACGACGGGTGCGCTTTCTTTATGTTCTGCGGTGTGAACTATAAATATTGATTAGTCCCTACCACAATGACCGATCAGACAACGAAGACAGAGGTTGACAGTATATCGTCAGACTTCAATGGATTTGCTACTTTTGACAATATCAATCATCGATTGATTGACGACTTAAAAGTGCAGTTAAAAGCAGGTGGCAAGTTACAAATAGCTGCTGCCAGCTTCTCCATTTATGCTTATGAAGTTCTTAAAGAGGAACTGGAAAATATACAAGAGTTGCAATTCATCTTCACATCTCCTACTTTCAATAGTTCCGAAACAGGAAAGAAAGAGAAACGTGAGTTCTTTATCCCCAAGCTCAATCGTGAGCGTAATCTTTATGGTTCCGACTACGAAATACGTCTGCGCAATCAACTATCTCAGAAAGCTATCGCTCGCGAATGTGCTGACTGGATTCGTAGAAAGGTACGCTTCAAGACCAATACCACTCCTGAAAGTAGACTGGATGGTTTTCTTAATCTGAAGAACGCAAATTCCTCTTTTACTTATTTGCCATTCAATGAGCTTACAACAACAGAGTTGGGTTGTAACAGAGGCAACAATATCAGTCCAGGCGTCAACAGAATTCCATCTTCTGCCACCATGCATTATCTCAATTCTTTCAATGAGATGTGGCATAACAAGCTGGACTTCAAAGATGTTACTGATACCATTCTCGAGAACATAGAGACAGTCTATAAGGAAAACTCGCCAGAGTTTATCTATTACGTCACACTATACAACATCTTTAATGAGTTTCTGGAAGACCTGAGTGAAGATGAACTCCCCAAGGAAGGTACGGGATTCCGTACATCTCAAATATGGAGTAAACTCTATGATTTCCAGCGTGATGCAGCTTTAGCCATTATCAACAAACTTTCGAAATATAATGGTTGTATTTTGGCTGACTCTGTAGGTCTTGGTAAGACATTTACTGCATTAGCAGTCATCAAGTATTACGAGTGTCTGAACAGAAATGTACTTGTACTCTGCCCCAAGAAATTGCACGATAACTGGGATACTTTTACTAAAAACTATGTGAACAACCCTGTCGCTAAAGATCGCCTTCGTTACGACATACTATTCCATTCAGATTTAAGTCGTGATAATGGTTATTCTAGTGGTACTGACTTGTCGAGAGTAAACTGGGGTGCATACGATTTAGTGGTAATTGATGAGAGTCACAATTTCCGCAATGGTGGCAAAGTAACACAGGATAACGATGACGACGACCCCAAGGAGAATCGCTATCTTAAACTGATGAACAAAGTGATAAAGGAAGGTATTCCTACTAAGGTCCTCATGTTATCAGCTACGCCTGTCAATAATCGATTCAACGACCTTAAGAACCAGTTGCAATTGGCTTACGAGGGTGAATCTGAAATCATGAATGAGCGTCTGGAGATAGGCACAGACATTGACGACATTTTCCGTCAGGCGCAGAAAGCCTACAACAAATGGAGTCGTCTGGAACCAGATGAGCGCACTACTGAGCGTCTGCTCGACTCACTGAGTTTCGATTTCTTCCAGTTGCTTGATGCTGTTACGATAGCTCGTAGTCGCAAGCACATCGAGAAATATTATGATATCTCTGAGATAGGCAAATTTCCCACCCGCCTTTCACCATTAGAGCGACGTCCTCCACTGACGGAATTAGAAAATGCTCCTAAGTTCAGCGAGATAGCAAATAGACTGAACTGGCTCAACTATAGTGTTTATACTCCTTCAAACTACATTCAGGCCAGCAAACTATATAAATATGATGTTGACATTTATGAAGGTACTGGACTTTCGATAACAGGTCGTGAGAAGGGTATTCGAAAACTCATGGCTATCAACTTATTGAAGCGCCTAGAGTCGTCTGTCAATTCCTTCCGTCTGACATTGAAACGTATCAAGGAGCAGATAGACGAGACGCTTGACAAAATAGAACACCATCAAGGTGCTTACAACATTGTAGATGTCTATGACTTGGATATTACAGACGAAGAAGATGACCTGTTTGTAGGTGGTAAGAAGACCAAGATAGACTTGGGCGATATGGATATCCTGCGTTGGCGTCGTGATTTAGCAGAAGACCAAAAGACGTTGAGCGACCTGCTGGAACTAATAGCTCCTATCACTCCTGAGCACGACTCCAAACTGAAGATGCTGGAGAAGGACTTGATGAACAAGTTTGCCCATCCTATCAATGGACAGAACCAAAAGGTGCTCATCTTTACGGCATTCTCTGATACGGCAGATTATCTGTACGAGAATCTGGCCATGCGTATCAAAAACAATACAGGACTGAATGTAGCCCTGATCACTGGTGACAACCAGGATAAATGGACGATTAACAATCGTAAGTTACGTTCAGACTACAATACAATCCTGACGCTCTTCTCGCCTATATCCAAGGAGCGAGACAAGATATATCCTGATGTCAAGGATGAGATTGACGTGCTGATAGCTACAGACTGTATTTCCGAAGGTCAGAACCTGCAGGACTGTGACTATCTGATAAACTTTGATATCCATTGGAATCCAGTACGTATTATCCAGCGCTTTGGGCGTATAGACCGTATCGGTTCCAAGAACGATGTCATTCAGTTGGTGAACTACTGGCCAGACATGGAACTCGACGACTACATCAATCTGAAAGGACGTGTAGAGAGTCGCATGAAAGCTACTATCCTGACTGCTACAGGCGATGACAACCCGTTAACACAGGAGGAAACCAACGATTTGGAGTACCGTCGTCAGCAGTTGGAACGCCTGAAGCGAGAGGTCGTAGATTTGGAAGAGATGAATACAGGTGTCAATATCATGGACTTGGGCCTGAACGATTTCCGTATGGACTTATTACCTCACAAAGATGACCAAGACTTAGTGAAGGCTGCTCCAGGCATGAGTGCTGTGGTTCCAGCCAACGATATTGTGCAGCCTGGTGTGATGTTCATTCTGAAGAACCGTAACAATGGTGTGAATATCAACAAGCTCAACCTGCTGCATCCCTTCTATATGGTCTATCTCGACAACTATGGAAATACCATTTGTACCCACCTGCAGCCCAAACAGCTCTTAGACCGTATGCGTGCTGTCTGCAAAGGCAAGAGCACCTACGACAAGGAACTCTGCAAAGCCTTTAATGCTGAGACCAAAGATGGAAAGCAGATGGAGCGCTATAGCGGTCTGTTGCAGGATGCCATCCGCAGCATCATTGATGTGAAGGAAGAGCGCGATGTGATGAGTCTGTTCTCTGTGGGTGAAACTACTGCTTTAATGGGTGACATTCAAGGATTGGATGATTTTGAACTGATTTGTTTCTTAGTGATACGATGAGAGAGAACCTGTTGAGATATCCAGATACGACGCTCTTTGGCAAAACAGTGCCAAAGAAATACTTCTATGACCAATTGGAAGTAAGCGCCAAGATGAAACAGCGGTTCGTTAACGACATAGAAGAAATCGTATGGCTTTATAAGCTGGCCCCTAATACCCTAAATGTACAAAAGGGAGAACAGATTGGTGAGATTGAAATCATGCTATGTCCACTAAAAGACGTAGAATGCCCAGTAGATGTATTCAAGTTCATCAGCCAGAAGATACCTCATCATATTGTGTTTATCCTCCAGTATGGTAACAGCTATCGCCTGCTGATACAATATGGTCAGGACGCCTTTGTGTCACAGTGGTGTCCGAAGGAAGAACTATCACTGAAGATAGAAGGCCAGACACTTGACCGTATCTACGACGGTTTTGTAGGCCAGTTGACAGGTATAGGTAATAGAGACTCTGAAAGTCTGCAAGAGATTATCCGCTTGAAAAAGGAGATTAAAAAACTGTCAGAGAAGATAGAAACCCTTCAACGGCAGATTCGCAGAGAACCACAGCTGAATCGTCAGATAGAGATGAACAGCGAGGCGCGAGCAATGAAACAACAATTAGGAGAATTAAAAAAAGAATTAGATAAATGGAACACTTAAAACAAGAAACAGTAAGTGGCGCACAGTTGAATATAGATGCGCTTTATCAGATTTGTCCGCAGTGCTTTACAGAGAGCAAAGACCCTAAGACGGGTGAAGTTAAACGCTCTGTAGATTTCGAGAAGCTGCGCCTATTGTTAGGTGATAACGTCGCAGAAGGTGATGAACGTTACGACTTCACATGGGTCGGCAAACGTGCTGCTTTGCAAGAGGCTGCTAAGCCTATTCGCAAGACATTACGACCTTATCCTGAGGAGGGCGTAGACTGGGAAAACACCAAGAACCTATATATTGAAGGAGATAATCTTGAAGTACTCAAACTCATGCAGAACTCCTATATGGGTAAGGTAAAGATGATTTATATTGACCCGCCTTATAATACTGGTAACGATTTTATCTACGAAGATAATTTCAAAGAAGAACGTTCTGATTATGATTTATTTGCGGGTAATACCGATCAAGAAGGTAACAGATATAGAAGAAACACAGATTCCGGAGGTGAGTTCCATTCAAAGTGGTGTGGAAACATTTATTCAAGGCTCATTATTGCTAGATCATTGCTTACTGATGATGGTGTCATTTTTATTTCGTTAGATGATAAAGAGATTAGCAATCTTATAAAGATATGCAATGAGGTTTTTGGAGAATATAACTTTGTCGGAAATATTATTTGGCAATCAAGAACTTCTATTTCGAATGATGATGAGATTTCTACAAACCACAATCATACTTTGGTTTATTCAAAAAATAGGGAAGTATTGACATTTGGAGGTGATGATATTGATATTAACGATTATGTGAATCCAGATAATGATCCTAGAGGACCTTGGAAACTTGTCCCTATTGATGCGAACCATGTTGGTGGTGACACAATATATCCAATTCGTAATCCAAAGAATGGCATAGATTACTATCCTCCCAATGGAAGGATATGGTGCTATAACAGGAAGACGTTGCAAGATTTAATGGATGATGGTCGTATCAAGTTTGGATTAAATGATGATTCGTCTCCCAAAAGGAAGTTGTTTTATAATGAACGTATTGAAAAGGGGGATTGCAAAACACCTAGTTCAATCCTTTTAGATGCTGGAACGACAAAGAGTGGAACAACAGAGATAATGGATTTGTTTGATGGAAAAAAAGTGTTTGATTATCCAAAGCCATCTACACTCATTGAAAGGCTTATAAAATATGGTTTTGTCAAAAAGGACGATATCGTATTAGATTTCTATTCTGGATCGGCAACAACAGGTCAATCTGTTTATTCATATTGTCGTTCTTTAAAAGGAAACTGTAGATTTATCCTTGTCCAATATCCTGAAAACTTAGATAAGTCATTGGAAGAGGCAAATAGCGATGCAAAGAAAACTATTAAGGTTGCTATCGAATTCCTTGATTCTATTGGCAAACCGCATCTAATAACAGAAATAGGTAAAGAGCGTATTCGACGTGCAGGAAAGAAAATATTAGAAGGACAAAAGGCAAAACAAGACAATCTGTTCTCCGACGAAAATAAAGATTTGGATGTCGGTTTCCGCGTATTCAAATGCGCAGACAGCAATATGAAGGATGTATATTATACGCCTACTGATTATGAACAGCAAATGTTGTTTGACCTTGAAGACAACATTAAGGAAGGTCGTAATGATCTTGATCTGCTCTTTGGATGTATGTTAGATTGGGGTGTAACCCTAGATTTACCACTCCGCACAGAGGAGGTTGAAGGCGTAAACATCCATATTGTCAACGAAGGTGACTTAGTGGCTTGCTTCGAAAAGCATATACCAGAATCTGTCATCGATCACATTGCTTCATTGCTCCCCATGCGTGTAGTACTTCGTGACAGTTGCTTCAAGGAGGCTAAAGAGAAGATGAACTTCTTCGAAATCTTCAAGCAGCGCACTGGCTGGAGCGAAGAGGAAGTAAGAAAGAACGTGAAAGTGATTTAAGCCTATGAAACTGAAGTTTAAGCATCAGCAATTCCAGAAGGATGCTGCCCAGGCGGTTACTGACGTATTCTTTGGCCAGCCATTTTCTGACAGGAATACCTATCAGATAGACCAGGGTACAGGTGGTGGCAACTTCTTCGAGATGATAGGAACCAGCAACATGCCACTGAAGATAGAGCGTGAGACGCTGGTGGATAATATCCGTGGTATTCAGATGCGCCAGGGTATGAAGCCTATCGAGCGTCTGGAAGGAGGAAAGGATTTGAAGCTGACCATTGAGATGGAAACAGGCACGGGTAAGACCTATACCTATATCAAGACCATGTATGAGCTGAATGCCAAATATGGATGGAGTAAGTTCATCATTGTGGTGCCCAGTGTTGCTATTCGCGAGGGCGTAAAGAAGAGTTTCGATATGTTGCAAGACCATTTTGCTCAAGACTATGGCAAGCGTATTCAGTACTTCATCTATGACAGTAGTCAGCCTACGAAAATAGACATCTTTGCATCAGACACCAACATGCACGTGATGATTATCAATACACAGGCCTTCAATGCCCGTGGTGAAGATGCTCGTCGTATTGATATGAAGCTTGACTCTTTCCGTAGTCGAAAACCTATTGATGTGATAGCTGCAACCAATCCTATCGTCATTATTGATGAGCCACAGAGCGTATTAGGAGCTAACAAGGCAAATGCGACTCGCGAGAAACTGGAGAAATTCAAACCACTCTTCACCTTATTGTATAGTGCTACCCACAGGCGCGACGATGTTTATAACATGATTTATCGCTTGGATGCGATGGATGCCTACAACAAAAAATTGGTGAAGAAGATAGCAGTGAAAGGTATCGAGCAGAAAGGTTCTACAGCCACCAACGGTTACTTCAACTTGCAGGAGATAGTCATTTCTACGGGTAACCCGCAGGCACGTATTTCGTTTGATGTCAAGTCGGATTCTGGCGTGAAGCAGACCACCAAGACGGTCGATGAAGGATTTAACTTGTATGACCATAGTGGAGAATTGGCAGAATACAAGGATGGCTATATCATTCAGGAAATTGACGGTCGTGAAGGCAGCGTTACACTGCTGAATGGTCAGAAGTTCTACGAGGGTGATGTGGTTGGTGCCGTGAACGAGGATGCTTTGCGTCGCATACAGATAAGCGAAACCATCTACACACACCTGCAGCGTGAGCGTGAACTTTATCGCAAAGGCATTAAGGTGTTGTCCCTCTTCTTTATTGACCATGTGGAGAACTATCGCGTTTATGGAGAGGGAGGAAGCACCAGTAATGGCAAGTTTGCAGACATGTTCGAAGAGGAATACAAGAAAGCCGTGGAGTCTCTGCAGCTGAACTTCGACGAGGAGGACTTTGCTCAGTATCTGAAGAAATGGCAACCGGAGCAGGTACACCAAGGCTATTTCTCAAAAGATAAGAAAGGTCATTTCGTGAACTCCAAACTGGAACGAGGCACCACTGAGTCAAACGATAGAGATGCCTACGACTTGATTATGAAGGATAAGGAACGGCTTTTGAGCTTTGACGAGCCAGTGCGCTTTATCTTCTCACACTCAGCTCTGACAGAGGGTTGGGATAACCCCAACGTGTTCCAAATTTGTACGCTGAAGAACTCTGATAATGAGACCAAGAAACGTCAGGAGGTGGGTCGTGGTATGCGCCTGTGTGTGAATGACCGTGGTGAGCGTCAGGATGAAGACGTGCTGGGCATGGATGTTCACGAAACCAATGTGTTGACCATCATTGCCAGCGAAAGCTACGATGATTTTGCCAAAAAGCTTCAAACGGAGATTGCAGAGGTTGTAGCAGATCGTCCTGTATTGGTTACCGCTACGTTGTTCAACGACCAGGTAGTCTATGACCAGAGTGGAAACACCCATCGCTTCACCCATGAGGAATCTGTGGGTATCGTTGAGATGCTGGCTTATCAAGGCTACGTTAGAAAAGGTCGTTTGACAGATAAATACCATCAGGACAAGAAGAACAAGGCACTTGACTTCGATGAATACAACTCCGTTAAGGATGCAATAGTGCTGATGCTCGACAAGATTTACGATCCTGACAAGCTGATGCCAGATAATAGTCGTAAGGTACGCGAGGCCCACTTTGACAAGAATAAGTTTGATAAGAAGGAATTCCAAAACCTCTGGAAGAAGATTAATACGAAGACCTACTATACGGTGGACTTCGAGACAGACGAACTAATTAAGAATGCCATCAAGGAGATAGACGACCATCTGGCAGTATCAGAAATCAGAATCATGGTTGGCTCTGGAGTATTGGAGAATATCCGTGATAAGCAGTCGCTACAAAACCAGACTGCAATGACAGCTGCCAAGGTGAAAACCATCCATGTGAAGGAAGCCATTGGAGGTAGCGTGACTTACGACCTGATAGGTAAGCTGGTGGAAGCGACACAGTTGACACGTCACACCATCGTACAGATACTGACTGGTATCAAGGATGCCACCTTTAAGCAGTTCAGGATTAACCCTGAGGAGTTTATCATCAAGGTTGGCAATATGATTAACCAAGTAAAGGCTCTGGCTGTTATTCAGCATATAGAGTATCACAAGATGGAGGAACGTTTCGAGACGGATATCTTTGCTGAATCCACGTTGAAAGGCAAGCTGGGTATCAATGCCATCGAATCTGCCAAGTCGCTCTATGACCTTGTGGTGGTAGATAGTCAGGGCATCGAGAAGAAGTTCGCAGAAGAGCTGGAGGCTCACGACGATGTGGTGGTATATACCAAGTTGCCACGAGGCTTCTATATCAACACCCCTATGGGCAAGTACAATCCAGACTGGGCCATCGCCCTGAAGGAAGGTGACGTGAAACACATCTACTTCGTGGCAGAAACCAAAGGCAGTTTGGAGTCTGGCCAGTTGAGAGGCACAGAAGCTGCAAAGATTGAATGCGCTCGCCAGCATTTCCTGACTATCAGCAGTGGCGACATCAAGTATGATGTGGTAACTAGTTATTCTGATCTAATGGCTGCGGTGATGAAGTAAATAGAATCTATGAAAAGAAAGAAGGTTGACGTGAATCAAGGGACTGACACCTGATCTGTTCTAATCCATTTGAGCCACCATCGAGCGGCTCTTTTCATATAAATTGATTATGGGCTCGTTTCTACCAGTCACCAATTAAAATGGGTATTTGAATCCGTGAGACTCGTAATAGTCTTTGAAGTAATTATCGAACCCTCTCTCTTCGTAGTATTCGTAATCCCTTATCTTTGAATTAGTGGGAGCAGTATACTTGCTGAAGTCAAACTTGACCCTACGGCTAAGAACATCACCTCCTGTCTGCAAGTCTGCACCCCAGGCTATCATAATCTCCCAGAGAACAGCTTCTGTCTGACTATCGGTATAATCCCAATCAAAATGTACAAACTCTCCTGTTTCATAAAAATGCTTCAAGATAGCTAGGAAAACCCAGCTGTAATGCTTATTCCATAGATGGTTAAACCAAAGTGCAGCTGATCCCTTCCCAAGGTCACGCTCAAAACATGCAAAAAATTCGTCATCGCTCATAGTGACAGTCTTAAGCCACGGAAACTTTTTGCTTTCTTCATCGTAATAGGCCTGCTCTTCAGCAGTCATATCTCTAAAAATCTTTCCCATATTACACAAATATAAGTTATTAAAGTATCAAGCTCTCTTCAGAGTTTTAATTGAGAATGCCCTTGTTACGCTTGGGCTTGTGACGGATATCCATGTCAGCCATGCCGGTTGGCATCGAGCCGTTGGCAACACCTTGCTCGCCACCAACGAGACCCCAATAGAACACTTCAGCGGCAGCCTTATCGTCAGCGGCAGTTACAATGTCGTTGGCCAACTTGTCGCCCATCAGTGACTTTTTGGCGGCTTGATAGACCAGTTTCGCATTATCGCGTGAACTGATCATACCCTTGCGGTTCACGTTCTTGCCTGGCATCATCATGGCGAACAGACCCGTCATGAACACACCAAAGGCCGTCTCTTCTTTCTCACGGCAGAAACGCAGCGTATCTCCTGTGGCCAGCATGTCCACCATATTGACGAAGTTCCTTCGCAACTCTGCTACGTGCTCTTCGCCCTTTGCATGTTCCTCGTCACTCACGTACATCCGCTTCGGTTTCTTCGTCCAAGGCATTGGCCCATCGGCCTCACGCAGTCTGGTACGCTCTGAGCTGACATTCAGTACCGTCTCGTGACGGTTCATTGCATTCACAAAGCGGATGTTCTTGCGTTCGTCCTTGCCCAGCCACTTCATTAAGTCCTTGGATGGCGTGTTAAAGAAGTATAGTCCGAACAGCGTTGCGTAGGCTGTCTGCAGACAGTCCTCTTCCCATTCTTCGTAGTGGACATTATCGGGCCACTCAAAACTTTCGTCAAGCCCTTTCTCCACAGCATTCTTAGCCGGAGTGCGGAAGCGGATGAGTTCGAGCAGGCTGATGTTTGGATTTTTCTTGTAAAAATCGATAGGGTTCGTGAACTCCTCATTAGAGGGCGTTTCAAGTTCCTCGGCGAAACGGCTCAGGCACCAAGAGAAAAACCTGAAGATATTGTTCTCGTCGTTAGGTTTGCTGAATTTCTCTGCCAGTATGTGATACTCGCTAATCATGTGTATCAATACGAATGTAATTCTTGCCTCGCGGTCGCTTATTTTGGCGGCTGCATTCAACTGGTGCTTCATCGCTGCCAGTATTTCTTTGTTTTGATAGTCCTTAATCATATGTCGTTTGTTAAAATCGAGATGCAAAGGTACTCATAAATTTCGAGATATCGCCCGATTTAGCTAAAAAAAAATAGGAAGCCTAATTGGTATAAGCCTGATGCGATTGGCCTTGAATGTATCAATCGTGAAGTCATTGTTGAATTCTTGGAGTGGCTACAGGTGACCAAAGGCTGCCAAAGTAGCACACGTTCTTTAACTCAAGGGGAGCCCGACTTACAAATCCCGGTATTACGTATGTAGTTAAAAAGTACGCAGATATGGCACGATCAGAGCATCCTGATTTGATTCCGGAAATGATCAGTCCTCATGTGCTGCGGCACTCTAAGGCCATGCATCTCCTGCAGGCAGGAGTTAACCTAATTTATATAAGAGACTTGCTTGGCCATGTGTCCGTACAGACTACGGAAGTTTATGCCCGTGCAGACTCGAAAGCCAAGCGAGAAGCTCTTGAGAAGGCTTATGCAGATATTGGACTCACAACACCTACTGCTCAAACCAGTTGGGAGCGTGACCCGAAACTGAAAGCCTTTCTCAAAAGCCTTGGATAACTAAATATAATCAAAAGCAGATTTTTGAAAGTGAAAGAAATCGCATTTGATAATCAGACACTTAGAAAGTCTGCTTTTCCCAACTTTTGATTATCATTTAGTTGTGAATATTCCTTGCTCGGCAGGAAACACGGGCAATCCTTGTGGACATTGGGAAGCTCGCGGTGGCCCAGAATCTTGGCGTCGGGGTAATCGACCTTGAGGCTGCGCAACAGGGCTACCAAGGCAGCCTTCTGCGCTGGGGTTCGCGTGTCGGCAGCTCGCCCATGCTCGTCTAAGCCGCCTTCATAGCAGATGCCGATGCTGTGGGCATTGTAGCGGCGGGCATGCATGCCGACCTCTGCTTCACTGCGGGTCTGGTAGAGCTGGCCATCACGGGTGATGTAGTAGTGGTAGCCGATGCCCTTGCCATGAAACTGGGCATTATGACACGCCCGGAGGTCTTCGACGGTGAAACACTGGTTGCAACGTGTTGCGGAGCAATGGATGATGATGAGGGAGATTTTACGCATGATTGTACAAATAAAGTGGAACTGATGGCAGTCAGGATGGTGACTACGATTTGAATGATCTGTTTAATGGTTTCTTTCTTCATAATGACTGATTTAATTAAAAAGAGGGTGAGTGACCAGGCAGGCCTCATGGCCGTATTGTGGACTTGTTGCGAGAGGTCCTCGCCGGGGTGAC
>Ga0256405_10009801_pt1 | contig 12935 bp, 17 predicted proteins | sample RumenRJG_02DNA_FD_189096 | JGI IMG/M metagenome (GOLD analysis project Ga0256405, IMG submission 189096) | Bovine rumen microbial communities from Lethbridge, Alberta, Canada - RJG_02 | ecosystem: Host-associated > Mammals > Digestive system > Stomach > Rumen | place: Canada: Alberta...
AAGCTCCACCCCGATGGCATGGGCGGTCTCGGCGTCCACCTCACCGGCCCGGAAGGACTGATACCCATGAAAACACTGCCGTCCGCCCAACTTGTCCCACAGCCTCTTGACCTCCATAAAGTCCTCCGCAGCGGTCTCTTCACTTGTACAGTTAAGGCAGGTCACATAGGATCGGGTCTCCGTTTTCATTTCATCGGCGGCGTATTCGACCACGCCGTTGATGGTGTGCAGGGCGGCCAGTTCATCAAGCCCCTGTTCGGTTGTCTTTTCCGGATTCCGGGCGTAGTCTATGACCTTCCGCGGCGGGCCGTTAATGGGCCAGATGGATGTGACGGCCACGGTTCACTCCTCCACCATGGCATATACGTTGGTGATCCTCTTGACCAGGGCCCGGTTTTCCTCCAGCGCCTTTCGGAGCTGGGGAACATCCACCAGGCCTTGCGCTCTGGCAATCTTCAATACCTGGTCGATGTTGTAGCCAACCCTGCGGACTTCCCGGATGAGCACCGGAACATCCACAGGCGGAGCCTCCTTTACCTCCTGCTCGCGGATGGCGCGGCGGATGAAGCCGGCGTTGGTCATTCGAGCCTTGCGGGCTTTCCTGGTCAGGTCGTTAAGCTCAGCCCTGGAGAGCCGAAGCTCGAATCTGCATGTTCTGGTTGTCAATGTCATTCCTCATTTCTTAAAGCGGGTACAAAAAAAGAGCGAACCGAAGCTCGCTCTTTCTTGTTTGAAAACTATATCAAATGTGGTCTGTCCAGTTTCGCTTGCCATATAAGATACGACGAACCTCCATCACATTATCAATTACAACGTAAAAAATCGTGAAATTCTTCACCTGGATTCTGTAATAGGGATAGCGTCGATCTCGGTTGCTGGTGTATGGGGCAAAGGATTCCGCAAAAGGCAGCCGATCATAAATGGCAGACTCAACTGCATCGATCAGATGATCTGCCGCGATAGGATTTCGCAGGCGATAGGTGATATAATCTACGATCTCGTTAAGGTCTTCCTCGAACAGAGGGAGGATACGGAGCTCATAATGCTTTTCGCTCACGGATACGCCTCCTGACTCGGGTGAACACCTCGTCGGCAGTGTAACGCTCTTCGCTGACATCGGCGGCAAAGTCCGCCTCATCGAGCTTGATCTCGATGTCATCGGTCAGCTCAGCGTATTGTTCCAGACTCATCACGACCATAGAACCATAGCCGTTCTTGGTGAGAAATACCGGCTCCCCGTTTTTGAGCACAGCTTCCTCAATTTCAGGGTACTTATTCCGAAGATCAGATACAGGACGAATATTCAGCATTTGGCTCGCCTCCTTATCGCAATCTTATCAGAATTTTATCATAATGTCAATCTCCTGCTCCTGAACAGCGCGGCGGATGAAGCCGACATTGGTCAACCGGGCTTTGCGGGCCTTCCTGGTCAGGTCGTTGAGCTCAGCTTTGGAGAGCCGAAGCTTAAATCTGCAAGATCTGGTTGTCAATGTCATTCCTCCTAGAATAATGGGTACAAAAAAGCACCTGCTCGAACTGGATTATTCAGGAGACATTATCTATGCTGACATAACCCTGTGTAAGCAGATTGACAGCAAATGTCCTCAGATTCGGACCGTACTGCTTCACTGCCGATGCTTCCTTGGGGAATGCGGTGCAGATCTTCTCACCGTTTCGCATCGGCAGTTGCAAGCCATAACCTTATGGACTACGATATTCGTAATTACCTCGACTAGGAAAAGGAGATGCTCTGCCGAGTACCTCCTCAACGTAAGACTTGGTTTCATTTACTTTGCGTAAGATCCGAAATGTAAGACCTATTTTTTCGTCGATCAAGGAAGCTTGTGGATGAAGTCGACCAGCTTTTCACGGTCGTAGCAAGTATCGTACTTGGGTTAGTACAGTAACCATTGGTAGTCTTGTCGGCAATCCAGCACATAGTCCAAAAAGACTGTATGATCTTTGATTTGGAAAAGCATCAGATACCGCTTTCCAAATAGTAGGGACCGGTATTTGTTCTTGGGAATATACGGCTGCTCAAACCACGGACAACGATGAGGCATCATTTTTAATGAAGACGCTGCTTCCTCAAAGTCGTCCGTCAATCTTCCAGCGGCATCCTCATTGACTCTTGCCAGAAACGCAACGTGAGATACCAGCATCCTCGTTGCGCGAGTTGAAATGATGACGTTGTACTTACTCTGCTCCGCCATGTGCCGCCTCCTGAATTGCGTTCCGCATCATAGCAGTCACTTCGCGAATCGAGTATCCCTCGTCACCATGGAGCCGGTCTTCCTCAACGGCCAGAAGCTCTTCCCGCAGCGCAAGCATTTTTTCACGTCGAGTGAAGGACTCAATATCCATAACAACAAGATCGCCTTCTCCGTTTTTGGTAAGGTAGACCGGCTCGGCGCTTTTTCTGCAAAGATCAGCGATTTCATTGTAGTTTTGCCGAATCGCGGCGGAGGGTCGGATGTTCATAGCGTGACCTCCTCAACATTTTGGTAGTAATATTATACCCATATTATACTACCTTCGTTCTACTCCGTCAACGCTCTGTGAATAATTACTATTGATATTCGTCCATCCGCTCATCCCGGTTATGGGGTAAGTGTATCTGCGTAGTCATAATAGCGCTCGTCAATCTCTGCCATGTTCTTGATCTGATTTAGAAGAAACGAAAGATCATGCAGCTTTGGCATTCCGCCCTAGGCTCCATATGATCACAGCTTTGATTGCTTTTTCAGCAGATTGCTGGCAGTGATAGCAGATAATCTCCAGGGGCTTGGGATGATAGCTTTCATAGAGATGACGCGCCACTCCAAGATCAGTCTCCGCAAAGGACAGCCACTCGTGGAAAACCTTATCCATAGAGAAGCACCCCTTTCCGATAGACTTCACTCTCCACTGTAGGCTGTTCCTTCCGTTCATTGAACCGGCTTTCTGTTCCGACGATAATATCGACCGGACGTTGCTTAATTCTACGGATGGAGCGATATGCCTGCGATGTCAGGTCAACCAGGTTTTCTGTTCCATCCTTCATCACGATATAAAAATCGAAATCGCTTTGTTCATGATTTGTTCCCTCTGCATAGGAGCCGAACAGGTAAATCTTTGAAGGGGAAAGCTGCGTGATGAATTGGTCGCACAGGGCATTGATTTCGTCCACAGGCATAGCTGCACACCTTCTTTCCATTACGCTTGTTGATTTTATCACATACTATTCTTCCCTTGTTGGCAACAGATTTTCATTGGGATATAAGCCTTACAAAGCGAGGGTACATATGTTCTGAACAGATTCCTTCTCCATCGCCTGGTGGTCCCGCCTTAGGTTTCGAACCGTATAATTCGAACGAACCGATCCTTTCTACGTTATGGATGAAAAAAACGTGAAGCCGAAGCGCACTCGTTATGTTGATCCTATGAAACAGATTGAGAAAACTGATGAGCAGATTGCCAAACTACAGGCTGAAAAGGAAGAACTGATGAAGCTTCTCCGCACGAAGCTTCTTCTCGAACAGGTTTCTAAGACTATGACCTATGAGGAACTTGTTGAAAAGCTCGGCGCTAAGCTTGACGACTGATTAGAGAGAAGACGACCACAGGGAATCACCCTTGCGGTCGTCTTAGTTCCTCAGGTCCTCAGCTCCGCCACGAAATAAAAGTGGGGTGATACGGATAAAAAAAGAAGAACAGGCTTGTCCTGGCATCTCCCCGCTAGGATGAGCCTGTTGCTTCCCGTCTGTCCGCTCCGTCAATAGGTTTCAGTCAAATATCACCATCCACCAGCATACCCGATTGTGAACGCCGCCTGCTCCGCGCCGCGCTGCATACACGAAGGAACAGGTTTTCCCTCCAGCCAGGCCATGAGGAAACCGGCGATGAAGCTGTCTCCTGCGCCCATGGTGTCCACCACCGGGCAGGAGACGATACCGCCCGTATAAAACTGTACCCCGTCCCAGGCCAGGCTCCCCCGGCTGCCCCGGGTGGCGACCACCAGCTTTGGGCCCATGGCCGCCACCCCCAGGATCTTCTCCCGCAGAGCCTCATCCTCCAGGGTATCATCCGAGAAGAAGGCAATATCCGTATGGGGCAGGGCGATCTGTCCGGCGGGGTCAAAGGGCCGCTCCGCGCCGTCAAAGGCCACGGGAACGCCCCGTTTCCTGACCTTACCCAGGATACCCTCCGCGTGTCCCCACAGGCCGGTAACCACCAGGTCATGGGTACATAGGAAGTCCACATCCTTTTCATCTGGACCGTAGTCCGCCATGACGCCCTCGTCGTAATCCCCCAGGACCCGGTCCCCGTTCTCCATGGTCACATGGGTCAGGGCGGTGGTTCCCGGTATGACCTTGACATGGCTGACATCCACGCCCTTTTCTCGCAGGGCATCCAGCAGCACCGTTCCGAACCGGTCGTTTCCCACTGCCCCGGTATAGGAGGATACTCCTCCCATCCGGCGGATGTACACCGCCACGTTGACGGGATTCCCGCCGGGGAAGGCCTCCCCGGTGGCATCGTAATAGTCGATGCAGTTGTCACCGACACAGGCGATCTTCTTCATAACAAAAGCTCCTTTGCCTGCTCCAAGGCGGTCCGCGCCGCGCCGGAGGGGTCGCTGATATAGTAGGTCACCAGCTCCAGGGTGGCCCGGCCGTCATAGCCCGCTTCCCGGAAACGGTATAGGAGAGTCCGAAGGTCCATTCTCCCTTCTCCGGGAAGCAGATGGGTCTCGCTGCCCCCGTCGCTGTCCACCAGATGGAGGTGGGCCATCCTGTCGCCCAGCCTGAGGGGATAGTCCGCGGGGTCTTCTCCCTGGACGAAGGGGACCACCACATCGCACATCCCCAGCAGCATGGGGGAAGAGATTGTGTCCAGAACCTCCAGCAGCTCCTCCAGGCGGGTGCAGGTGTTGGACTCGAAGGGGGTCAGGGTCTCCAGGATGATCTTCTGCTCCAGAGCTTCCGCCTCCGCTGTCAGGCGGCGCAGGGAGGACAGCAGACGGTCCTTCCGTTTCTGGGGCGGGCGGTCTCCCCCGTGGCCCACAGAGATCAGAACATACTCCGACCCCAGTTCCTTTCCGCAGCGAAGGCCCCCCATGAGATAGTCCATGGCGTCCCTCCACTGGGCCTCGTCCCCCAGCATGTAGTTGAAGGGGTAAGCGTTGTGCTCCGGGGTGTAGACCTCCACGGGCATCCCGTAACAGTCTGACAGGCGGCGGATCCCGTCCAGGCCACCCCGGAGCAGGTCCGGGGGATAAGCGTGGGGTCGCCCGCCCCAGAGCTCGATATAATCATACCCAAAGTTCCGGGCGTCGGCAAAGGCCCGCTCCAGGGGCAGACGCTGATATGGGCAGGTAAATAAGCCCCATCTCATATTACCGCACCTTCCCACAGGGAGAAAGACAGGCAGCCGCCTGTCTTTCTCCTTCTTTCAGTAGTCCATCTTCCGGTAGTAGCGGCGGATGGTCATGTCATGGCCGCTTAGGGCCTCCAGGTGGGCGTCGATCCGGTTGGTAACGGCGTGCATCACCAGATGGCAGACAGCCCCCCGATACTCGTCACCGATGCCGGGGAGAGGGTAGTCCCGGGTGTCGATGACGGTATAGTTCTCGCAGACCTTGGGCAGGAAGCGGGCCACCCGCTCCCCCAGGCTCCGCTGGGAATCCTCTCCAACGAACACCGTCACCGGGGTGTCGGAGTCCACGATCTCCAGCATCCCGTGGAAGAACTCCGCGGAGTGGATGGACTTCGTCCGGATCCAGTGCATCTCCTCCCAGTAGCACATGGCATAGGAGTAGGTGGCACCGTACAAGGCTCCCGCCCCCACAAAGTAGTGAAGGGAGTCGTCTTTGTGCCGGGCTGCAAACTCCGCGCCGAAGGCGTCGGCCCGCTCCTCCGCGCCAGCCAGAGCCTCGGGCAGGGCGGCGTCGAACTGGGCGTACATGGCCTCATACTCCGGCAGGACCCCTTCATGCCAGAGGAAGCGGTCCGCCGCCATGAAGAACTTCAGCTGCTCATTCATGGGATAGGTGATGCAGTGGTTCACCAGGGAGGCCAGGGGGGCATCCCCCTTGTCGATGAAGCCCAGGACCACGGCTCCGGCGGCTTTGGCTTTGGTCACCGCCTCCACGATCTCTGTGGTGGAGCCGGTGACAGAGGAGATGATGACCATGGTCCCCTCCCCTACCCTTCGATCGCCGGTGGCGCAATACTCCGCGGCGTTGAGGGCGAAGACCTCCAGGGCGGTGCGCTCCTTCATGTGGCAGAGGGCCTGGAGGCAGCTGGCCCAGGTTCCCCCGATGCCTAACCAGCAGAGGTTTCGGAAGGTTGGCCAGAAGCCGTCAACCACAGCCTCGATCCTTCCCCGGAGGGCCAGAGCCCCCCGGACGCTGTCGATTTGTTTCTGTCGGTCAAATTTGATCAAGGCTTACCTCCCGGCTTAGCCCACTTTCAGCATCTGATAGTACTTGTCATAGATGGTGATGGCATCGCCCACGTCCTCCTGGAAGAAGATGTTGGTCTTGTAATCGAAGTCGAAGGCGGGGCCGTTGCGGTACTCCTCGCTGGCGGCTTCCACAGCTGCGTCATTGGGGCAGGAGTAGGGGTTCTCCACCAGGTTGTTAGCCATGACTTCGGGGTCGCAGATGTAGTCCAGGAACTTGTAGGCCAGGTCCATATGGGCCGCTCCCTTGGGGATGACATAGAGGTCGAAGCCAAGCTGCACCGCGTCGGTGAAGCCGGGGGCCACCACCAGGGTGTTGTCCTCGCCCATCTGGGCCATGGCCTCGGCGGCGTTGCCGTCATAGGTGAGCATGCAGGAGATGGTACCGTTGACGATGTTGGTCTCGGTGGAGCCGTAGGCCACCACGTTCTCGTTGTACTTGGTCAGCCACTCATATGCCTCGGCGATCTCGTTCTCGTCGGTGGAGTTGGGATCATAGCCCAGGGCGATGAGGGCGATGGGGAAGAGGTTCCGGGCCCCGTCCACGGAGCCGATCTGGCCCTTCATCTCGGGGCTGATGAGGTCGTTGTAGCTGGTGATCTCGATGGGGCAGCGCTCAGTGTCATAAACCACATAGATGTAGTTCATCAGGTAGGGCACGCAGTAGCCCTGGTTTTCCTCGGACCAGTAGGCCTTGTTGATGTTCTCGGAGTTGGGGATCTGGCTCAGGTCCAGCTCCTCCAGGTAGCCGCCCTGGATCAGGGACTCCATGTAGGCGTCGCAGGTCATGATGAGGTCGTACTCGCTGCCTGCGCCGGCGGTGAGCTTGGTGATGGAGTCAGCGTTGTCGTTCATGTAGCTGAGATTGACCTTCACGCCGTACTCGCTCTCAAAGTTGGCGATGGTCTCGTCGGAGATGTAGTCGCTCCACATGAAGATGTTGATCTCCTTGCTGCCATCGGCTGCGGCCTCCCCGCCTCCGGACTGGCCGCAGGACGCCAGCGTCAGCAGCATCAGGGCGGCGATGAGCAGAGTGATGAGTCTTTTCATGTTCGTTCCTCCTAATGTCAGATAGTATAGTTTTTTATTTCGACCGGCTCACTGGCCGGAGGAAACCGAAAGCCGCTCCGCCGCCTCCAGGCGCTCCTCACGCTTCCGGAGAGCCCGGCGAATGAGGTTGAGGACCAGCAGGCCCAGGAGCATCACCGCCACCATGATTGTGGTCAGGGCGTTGATGTCCGGGGTGATGCCGGTGCGGTTCACCGATAGGATCAGCACCGGCAGGGTGGACTGCCGGGCGGATGCCAGCATATTGGACATGATGACGTCGTCGATGGACAGGGTGAAGGACAGAAAGGCCGCCGAGGTGATCCCCGGCAGGATGCTGGGGATGGTCACCCGCCAGAAGGTCTGGACGCGGTTGGCTCCCAGGTCCATGGAGGCCTCCTGGAGGGTGTCGTTGTCCCCGCTGATGCGGCCCTTGATGGTGACCACAGCGTAGGGGATGCAGAAGGTGCAGTGGCCGACCACAATAGTCCCCAGGCCCAGCTTGATGCCCACAGTCATGAAGATGATGAGCATGGCAACCGCCAGGACGATCTCCGGCACCACGATGGGCACGTAGAGCATCAGGTTGATGAACCGCTTCCCCCGGAACTCGAACTTCTTCAGGCCCAGGCCGCCCAGCACGCCGATGACCACGCTGATGGCGGTGGCCAGGACGGCGATGATCAGGGAGTAGGCCAGGGACTCCCACAGGTCGTGGTTGCCGAAGGAGAAGAGCTTGCCGTACCACTGGGTGGTGAAGCCCTCCCAGGAGTAGTTCCGCTTGGCGTCGTTGAAGGAGAACTGGATCATCACCAGCACAGGGAGGTAGAACATCCCGTAGATCAGCACGGCGTACAGATTGGACCAGAATTTTCCCCGTCTGCGCCGCTGCTGGCGTCTGTTCTTTGCCATCACAGCACCTCCATGTCCTCGATCCTGGCGAAGCGGGAGTAGAGGAAGATCAGCAGGGCGGTAATGACCAGGAGCAGGACGCTCAGGGCCGCCCCCAGGGGCCAGTTGCGGATGGTACCGAATTGGTTCTTTATGATGTTGCCGATGTAGAGGACCTTGCCGCCGCCCAGCATATCCGTGATGGTATAGGTGCCCAGGGCGGGGATAAAAGTCAGGATGATGGCCGAGAAGATGCCGGGGAAGGTCAGAGGCAGGGTCACCTTCCGGAAGGTCACAGAGGGCTTTGCCCCCAGGTCCGCCGATGCCTCCAGCATGGCGGTCTGGAGCTTCTCGATGGAGGAGTACATGGGCAGCACTGCGAAGGGCAGGAAGTTGGTGATGAGTCCCAGCAGCACCAGGCCGTCGGTGTAGATGAAGGTAATGGGGCTGTGGATAAGCCCAGCGGACAGCAGGAACTTGTTCACCGGCCCATTGGTCTGGAAGAGGAGCATCCAGGCGTTGAGCCGCATGAGGGAATTGGTCCACAGGGGGATCATCAGCAGCATGATGAGCCGGGAGGCGGTCTCCGGGGGCTTCCGTGCTATGAAGTAGGCGAAGGGATAGCCCAACAGCAGGCAGACCAGGGTGGTGACCACCGCCACCTGGAGGCTTTTGAGGATCACCGCGAAGTAGGTGGCGTCCATCATGGTCTTGTAAGCCTCCAGGGTGGGGGTATACTCTACCCCGCCGAAGGTCCCCCGGGTCATGAAGCTGATATAGATGATAAACAGCATAGGCAGGGTCACGAAGAGGATCATCCACAGGGACACCGGCCCCGCCTGAGCGATGGCAGGCAGGGGGTTCCGCTTCCTCCGGGGAGTGCTCATGGGGACACCTCCTCCGGGTCCAGATGGATGGGCACGGACTTGGCGGGGTCCCAGCAGAGGTACAGCTCGTCCCCCTCCCGGAGGTCCGGGTCCAGCTCAAAGCGGGAGAACCGGATCTCCTGACCGCTGGGCAGGTCCAGGTTGGTCTTGATGACCGTCCCCATGTTGATGAAGTCCCGAATCACAGCCCGGAGAGTAAAGCCTTCCGCCGGCTGTCGGCTTACCGACAGATACTCCGGCCGGATGGAGACGCAGATCTTCTCCCCAGCCTGGAAGCCCTCGCCCCGAGAGGTGAGGATGCCGTCGGGGGTCTCCACGGTCAGCAGGCCGTCGTCGACAGAGGTGACCGTCCCGTCCAGGATGTTAGACTCCCCGATGAAGTCCGCCACAAAGCGGCAGTTGGGTCTGTCGTAGATGTCCAGAGGGGCGTCCACCTGGAGGATGACCCCATCCTTCATCACCGCGATACGGTCTGACATCGTCATCGCCTCCTCCTGGTCGTGGGTGACGTAGACGAAGGTGATGCCCAGCTTCCGCTGCAGGCGCTTGAGCTCGATCTGCATCTGCTTCCGGAGCTTCAGGTCCAGGGCCCCCAGAGGCTCGTCCAGCAGCAGGACCCGGGGATTGTTGATGAGGGCCCGGGCGATGGCCACCCGCTGCTTCTGTCCGCCGGACAGGGCGTCTGGCTTGCGGCGCTCATAGCCGGACATCTGGACCAGGGCCAGCATTCTGGTCACGTCCTCTTTGATCTTCGCCTTGGGGACCTTGCGGATGGTGGGGCCATAGGCCACGTTGTCAAAGACCGTCATATGGGGGAAAAGGGAGTAGTTCTGAAAGACGGTGTTCACGTCCCGCTGGTAGGGCTCCTTCTCCTCCACCCGCTCCCCCTGGACCTCGATGATCCCGCCGGAGGCGTCCTCAAAGCCGGCGATCATCCGTAGGGTGGTGGTCTTTCCGCAGCCGGAGGGACCCAGGAGGGTGAGAAACTCCCCTTCCATGATCTCCAGGTTCAGATCCTTGACCACATGGTTGTCTCCGTACCACTTGTCCACGTGGCGGAGAGATACGATACTGTCTGCCAAAGCTCACACCTCTTTCTAATAGATGTCCCTTGCACTCATTTCAACACAACTATATCTTAGTTTTATACCAATATCAACTGTATTTTTGGTTTTCTCACAATATTTCGGTAGTTTATCTCAAAATACGGAGGGTTTTGGCATCAAAAAAAGCGCATCCCCGGAAGGATGCGCTATCAAGTGTATATATTCCTTGAAATTCTATACCAATTGTTGCCTGTGATAGTGGACGATAAACTCCGTCCGGTCCCCCCGGATATAGTTCCGGGCAAACTCCACGATCTTCCCCCCGGTGTCCCGAACCAGGTAGGAGAACTCCATCACCGCCTGACCGGGCGCCAGGTCGATGAGCTTCGCTGCGGCGGGCTCCAGGGTGGTGATCCGCAGGACCTGGCTGCCCACGTCGGGCCGGACCCCGTTCCAGATGTAGGCGTCATAGATGGAGAAGAGACCGAGGTCGATCTCCTCCAGGCCGGGCAGGACCTGACAGGGGATGTAGATCTCCTCCAGAGCCACGGGCTCTCCCCCGCTGTAATCCACCCGGCGGATGAACCAGATTTGGTCCTCCGGAGCGAGCTCCAGCAGCCGGGCGTAGTAGGGCCCCGCCTCCCGGGCCGCCTTCACCAGGACTCGTGTAGAGGCGTCCTTTCCCCGCTCGTTCATCGTTTGCCGGTAACCGCCCAGGGACTCCAGGTCCCGCTCAGTCTTGGGGCCATTGACGAACATCCCCTTCCCCTGGACCGCGGTGATAAGCCCCTCGTTCTCAAGGGCGGCCAGGGCGCTGCGGACGGAGACCCGGTTCAGGCCGTAGGTCACCGCCAGCTGGTTTTCCGACGGGATGGCCGTGCCGGGGGGATACTCCCCCTCCTCGATCTTGCTGCGGATGACCTCCCGGAGCTGGATATACAGCGGAGAGCGGTAGGACAGCTTACCCATGGCTCTCCTCCTCTCCCTGCCAGCGCAGGATGCTGGCCAGCTCCATGCGGTCTGCCCGGCCCACGGTGCGGCAGTACTCGATTACGGTGCCGTCCGGGGCGTCGGTCTGGCTGACGATCCAGAACACGGGGGCGCCGGGGGCAATCTCCAGAAGGGCGGCCTCCTCTTCAGTTGCCAGGGTGATGCTGGCCTTCTCCTCTCCGTGGTCCAGCTCCAGGCCGTACGCCTGCCGGAGCACAGCAAAGAGGGAGCCGCTGACCAGGTCGTGCTGCTCCAGGCCGGGGGCCAGGTCTTCCGGGATAAAGGCGGTCTCCAGAAGCACCGGCATCCCGTCCAGCATCCGCAGGCGGGCAATGCGGTAGAACCTTTCTCCCAGTACCCGGCGGAAGCGGCGGGAGAGATGCTTGTCGCACTCCACCTTGGAGAAGGACAGCAGCCGGGTCTCCGGCCGGAAGCCCCCGTCCCGGGCGTACTCCGTAAAGCTCTGGAGGTCCTGAAGGGTCCGGCGGAATCGGGGTGTCAGCCGGGTGCCGCTGCCCTGGACCGACACAAGGCGGCCCGAGGCCTCCAGCCGGGCGATGGCGCTGCGCAGGGTGCTGCGGTTGAGGTCCCACATCCGGCACATCTCCCGCTCAGGAGGAAGGCTGTCGCCGGCTTTGAGGCCGTTTTGAAGGATGTAGGCTTCGATTTGTTCCATGGCCCGTTCCCTGGGCTTGGGAGTATAGACCTGCATATAGACCGCTCCTGAATTGGTATGAAATTCACAGATAATGATATATTATAGCCTGGAATATCCTTGCCCGCAAGGGTCTTATGCTGAAAGTCCCGCACATTATGTAGTCTATGTCCTCCTGAGATGCAATTTCCTGTACTCAAACTTGTCATTCCTGCTCTCTGCTTTCTGCTTGGTTTTATCAACAACGTCCCGAACAGCTTCTGCTTCTGAGAGAGGAGTTTCATGCGTTAATTATCCACCTGCCAAGGCAGGTGGGTAGTTGACTGCTTCAATACGGTCATCATTTAATCAGCTTGTCCTTTTTGAGATAAAGAACTAGACATACCAGGTCTCCTCATGCTATTTCTTTCTCTGATCTGGAATCCAGGAGCTTTGTTAATATCGGGCATTGCAAATTTTGATCCAGAATAATCTTGGAGGCGTCTAACGCAGACATGTACTTTTCCGGATTTGCAAGCATGAGCTGAACATATTTGTTAGAGCCTGCCTGCTGCGTACCAATCAGATCGCCAGCGCCTCGATTCTTCAGGTCTGCTTCAGCAATCTTAAATCCATCATTCGTATCACACATTACTTGGAGTCGAGAGATAGACTTCTCTTTCTGTTTACTGCTCCTGCTTGTCATATAAATCTTTCATTCTTTTGCAGCCCTCAATCCAGCCCGTTGACGACGGAAATAATAAAACTGCGAGGTGTTAGTGTGTATACGAACGAAATCCATAGAGGAGATATATTCTACGCTGATCTCTCACCGGTCATCGGTAGTGAGCAAGACGGGTTCAGGCCGGTCCTCATAATCCAGAACGATGTAGGTAACAATCACAGCCCCACTGTTATCGTCGCTCCGATCAGCAGCCAAATCAAAAAGGTAGAACAGCCCACCCATGTCCTCCTGCCATCCGAGCTGGAACTCCC
>Ga0256405_10009802_pt1 | contig 12933 bp, 9 predicted proteins | sample RumenRJG_02DNA_FD_189096 | JGI IMG/M metagenome (GOLD analysis project Ga0256405, IMG submission 189096) | Bovine rumen microbial communities from Lethbridge, Alberta, Canada - RJG_02 | ecosystem: Host-associated > Mammals > Digestive system > Stomach > Rumen | place: Canada: Alberta | collected...
TGATAACGTTAAGATGATCGTTACCTTAATTCACCCAATCGCTATGGAACAGGGTTTACGCTTCGCTATTCGTGAAGGTGGCCGTACCGTAGGTGCTGGTGTTGTTGCTAAGGTTATCGAATAATCTGAACTTCACTGAAATTCATTTTTTATAAATGATAAAAGCTCCGGATCAATGATTCGGAGCTTTTTCAATTATGGCATAACGTAATGCAGTGGTAGGTCTCAGCTTAGCCAGTTACCTTTTACCATGAGCGGTGACTGCTGATTTGTAATCTGACCGTTTTTGTGTAATGTATTGCTATTTGCGTCAAGTTGATTATTTATTTTTTTTATCCGTCAAAGTATAATCATTACATAAGTTGTGTTCACCAAGGATTTTATATGAAAAAGATAACAGCCATTATTAAGCCTTTCAAACTGGATGATGTTAGAGAATCCCTAAGTTCAAAGGGGATTTCAGGCATGACCGTGACAGAGGTAAAAGGGTTTGGCCGTCAGAAGGGGCATACTGAGTTATATCGTGGTGCTGAATATGTTGTTGATTTCCTGCCTAAGTGCAAGCTTGAAATTGTTGTAAAGGATGAGGATGTAGACAGTTGCATTGAGGCCATAACCCAGGGGGCTCACACTGGTAAAATCGGTGATGGTAAAATTTTTGTGACCTCTGTGGATCGTGTAGTGAGAATCCGTACTGGGGAAGAAAACGATGAGGCTATCTAATTAATCTCGTCGATATCTCTTTTATTATTTTGGGCACCTTTCCGGTGCCCCGAATCTGCAGTGCTGTACTGACTTTCTAAATCTATCAGCGTGGCTTATCGCTTCCTTGATTTTAGTCAATATTTCCAAGAATTACTTCTCGTTCCTCATTTTCGATAAATGATAGTTTTTTTATGTACTGATTAATACTACGATATGTTATCAGTTCATTTAATTACATTCGGGTTACGCATGATAAAGCATTTTTTCTTTTTCCTTGTTATTTCACTGACTTTATGTGCCTGCAGTACCACACCTCCGAAAAAGCCTAAGGATCTGTGCGAAATATTTAAGGAGAAGAGCAGCTGGTATGATGATGCTCAGGATGTTTATGCAAAACGTGGCGTCCCAATAAATATAGTAATGTCCTTCATGTATCATGAATCCGGGTATGTTGATGATGCACAGCCGCCAATGCGCTGGTTTCTGTTCATTCCTTACGGACGTGGCAGTTCTGCCTACGGGTATGCTCAGGCTCAGGATCCTGTTTGGGATGATTATGTAAGTGAAGCAGGAGGATTTTTCTCATCGAGGGATGATTTTGCCGATTCTCTTGATTTTATAAGCTGGTACATACTCAAAACCAATAAGGTAAATAAAGTTAAGATTACCGATGTTTATAATCAGTATCTTAATTATCATGAGGGGTGGGGCGGTTATCGCAAGAAGACCCATGCAAAAAATAAGAGCCTTCAGCAGTTGGCAAGAAAGGTTGAAACTACGGCAGGTAACTATGCAAAACAGCTTCGTAACTGTAATCTCTAGTTATATTTGTATGTGTGATGCCGGTTAGTGCAGTTAACTGCGTACATTATGAAATTCTTATTTATTTCGAACGGGTTGTAATATAATTACAGGCGGGAATCGGGGAAATTTTATCGGTTTGAGGTTAAGACTCCTTTACTGGGTTGTTTTCAATAGCAGGTGGTTTAATAAATTTCTGGCTACTTTACGTTGATTCTGACACGCAGTCTTTTATGATCTCGAAACACTGACTTCCTCATGATGATTTTGATTTTTTACATAGCTGACAGGATTTTTTTATGTCTTTAGATTATGAAGATCGCGGTCCTTTATCCGCAATCAAAGATTATGCTGAATTTAATGATCTGGATGCTTTCTATTCAATGACCGATCATATTGTTGGAGAAATTCTTGCCGACGGAAATCCGGAGGATCAGGAATATGACATTATTCATTACTTCAGCTCCCTTAATTTTGCCAATCTGGAAAAGTTTGTAGTTGAAGTGAATAATGCATTTGGAAATGAGATTTACATTGAAGATCCCGATGAATGCTTTGATGAAGAAAATAATGAAACCTTCTTCAGTGTTTCCATTATTATTACCCATCCAAAGCTTGACGGTCAGGCAATTTTTGATGAAATCACCAAGCTTGTATCCCTCTGCAACGAATACAAAATTGCATATGACGGTTGGGGTACCCAGTTTGACGATGATGAGGAATAAGCTTTAAGGAACCGTTTGCCATATCCCTGAACAGCCGTGATACGTTAATTATTCAGGGACATTACAGTATTTCTGAAAAAAATCAAGGGAGACATCCCTTGATTTTTAAGACTGAAAATATCTGCTCAGTCATGATGAACGTAAGTTCTGTCTATTTCCAGTTTGCGGGAAAGATCCTTTCTGTCCTCTTCCGTGAGTTTTCTGTCCGAATCTCTGTAGTTTTTGTTTTTAATTCTTATTCCATTAATGCTGTTGCTTATGATGATGTAATCCTTTTTGATTACTGCATCTTCAAGATAACTCGAACTGATAATCGGATCCCTGGCACCTTCATCAAAGAATGATTTACCGATGGTGTAATCACTCGTATCGTTGGTTACCCCCAGAACTTCCGGCAGCAGTGTGGCAGTAAGGTCATAGGAGGTTGTGATATGGTGGTACTCATGAGGAGCTTTACCCGGCCAATGTATGACCAGGGGAACATGAAGCTGGGCATCGGTAAAGTTTGAGTTATGCCCGTAGTATCCAAGCCCGTTGTCATTAAATTCATTACCGTGGTCTGCCGATACGATTATTATGCTGTTGTCCCACATGTTACTGTTTTGTATATAAGCAAACAGATCCTGAAGCTGGGTGTCGATGACATGGGCTACATTCTTGTACAGATTAAAGAATATATCCCTGTCAAAATCTTCGTTTATGGCAAGATAGTTTGGATTGTTCCACGGAGTAGGGTACTTTTTATGTTCCCTTTCCTCACCGATTAGTTCATTGGAGTGGAGCTTATCCAGAAAAACAAAGGCAAATTGCGGCCTTTCTGATTTCTTATCAATAAAACTCTTGAAGTCCCTGATGGCATCCTGATCTTTTTCGCTCACGCTTCTTCCGTGTGATTCAATGCGCAGGTTTTTAACGTTTGCAAATACTGTACGGTCAAATTCCGGTTTGTACATCTGAGCGCCCGCAAAGGCGTTGATTTCGTATCCTCTGTCCTGAAGCGCCGTCACCATAATTGATTGAATGTTTGAATTGAGCATTCTGTTCCAGTAACTGCCTGGAAGGCCGTAAAACAGTGAAAAAATTCCGTTACGGGTGGCGTTTCCGCCGGACAGATGTTCGGTAAAATTAAGATTATTTCGTGCCATTTCGTAAAGATAAGGCATGTTATCTGAATTTAGCGTATCTGCACGAAGTCCGTCCACGTAAATCATATAGATATTTGGGAGGTTGCCGCCTGGAATGGCCTCTGAGTAACGCAACGGATGTTTCGGATAGTCGATAATGCCTTTACCAGTGTCCACTGTGTTTTCGGCTACCCCATCCATTTGCTTTCTGAATAGTTTGCTTGCGGTGAGAGGATAGTAAAGTCCTATTACTTCTGAATTTCGGTAAACGGAAGCTATTCCGAGTCCCTTGCTTACCGCATGAGTTATGTTACAGAGCAGGAATGTGACTAAGATGAATATCGGTATTATGATTGTTCCAGCCGGTTTTATTTTTCGGCTTATGCAGGCTGCGGTCATAATTACCGTAAAGGTACTGATGAGCACCAGAACACAGTATCCAATAATCGACATCCACATTGTTCCCGAAAATGCGATTACGTCACCGCCACCGTTAAGAAACAGATCCAGCATGGCCATGTTGAGATGAAATCTGTATATTCCGTAAACCTTAAAATCGGTAACCGCGATAATTGAAAACAACATGAACACGGACCATGATACGACAAATGCCGTTTTGTTGAGCCCTGCCCGGTGGAAAGGGTATACCGTCAGAAGATTAAGCAGAAAGCAGATTAGTGCCGTATTTGAGAATCCTGCAAAAAACAGGTAGGCTGCAGGCAGAGTATCAGTGTGTGGTATGGGCAGAAGTGATATGCCCAGAAGTGTAAGACAGAGGGATTCAAGTATCGCTGTGATTATAATTAAATGCATTTATGTTTTCTTAAATTTATTATCTTTATATATTCTGTTTTGTTGTAGTCTTTGCCTTTATTTTTTTGTGTATGTGGCAGGGATTAACTGTCTTACGGAGAAATGATTTTAAACAGGTATTCTGATGAAATGACCATAACCATCGTTTTGTGTTTGTGACAGTATGAAAAACCCGTACAACGATTATAAGCATCGCCATAAGTCATGACAACATTGATGCGGATGTCGATGATGAATTTGCGGGGTATTATTCATTTATCGGTACGGTGATTGATATTCCCAGCGTTGATTACGGATGCTTCAATGCTTCAATGCTTAACTGCAAATTTACTAAGTTATTAAATGTTGTACGTTTCGGATAAGTCAGCCCGAAACGTACTTCTTATGAGTCTGATTTCAATTCAGTAGTATGAGAATCCCGTGTGCGTTTTTAAGATATGTACAGGCTGATATTATTTTCGTGATTGTTTGTTCTCAATTAAGAAAAATCCGTGTTCGTAACTCAACTCTCCAAGGTGTGCGTAGGCGAGTGCTTTTTTTTCCAGTGAATTGTTCTCTGTTGTTGGAGTAAGTGTTTGTGTGGAAAAATCATATTTTGCGGAGACAACTTTCTGATCCGGCAGGATCATTACTGCAGAGCCGTCATCCTTAAGATAACAGAAGTTTTGGTAAAACTGTAACAGAGCTCTGCCTTTAAAACCATCTGGAAGCTGTGTCAGGTCGTAGCCGACTGTAGGAACATCAGCCTTTATTCCGGCAAGTGACATCAGTGTCTTCGGTATATCAATCTGACTGACCACGTGAGATTCGGTTTTATGTTCAATGCCGGCCCCGAAAAGTACTGCCGGGATGTGGAAATGGTTTACAGGGACAAGTTCATTCCCCCATGCCCTGGCATCATGATCCGCAATAACCAGAAATATGGTGTCATTGAAATAAGGCTTCTTTTTAACTTCATCATAGAATTTGCCAAGAGCGTAATCAGCGTATCTTATTGCAGTTTCCCTGTTTCTGACGTTATGTGAGAATGATTCTGCTATTTCGTAGGGATCATGGTTTGACGAGGTGAAGACCAGAGAATAAAAAGGCTGCTGCTGCCGGTTCATTTCATCAAAAGATTCCAGTGCCTTATTAAAAAGATCTTCATCTGACACACCCCAGGAACCGGAAAATATAGGATTGGTGTAACTGTTTATGTCAATTATTTGGGTATATCCGTTACCCAAAAAGAATGAACGCATGTTGTCGAAGTGTGATTCTCCGCCGTATATGAATGAATTCAGATAGCCTTCATTTTTAAGTGCGGAGGCCAGATTGAAAAAGTTTTTCTGCGTTTTTTCACGTTTTACCGTTGAGGTGTTCACTGTTGGCGGAAATCCGGAGGTAACAGCTTCTATGCCGCGGACAGAACGTACACCTGTGGCATACATGTTGATAAATCCGTAACCTTCGCCGTAAATTCGGTCCAGGTTGGGTGTCAGCCCGCTTCCACCGAGGTACCCCACAAACTGAGCACCAAGACTTTCTTCAAGAATAATGACGATATTCTTTCTTTCCCCGGTATTTGTGGGAACAAGACGGTTAAGAGTCGGGTTCTCTGTCGTTGCAGGAGTATAGTCAAATCCGGTGTCGGTCTGAATCTCATTTATTATTTCCTCATGAGTAAGCGGTTTGTATGTGCTGGCCTTTTCAGACATCATGTTTTTTACGGAAGTCGCCAGCATGTATCCGGAATTGGCAGTCAGGGTATTAACAATCTGATTTGATGAGAAAATGGCTTTTGCCAGGTTAAAAGGTCGGTGTTCAAATGATGATCTGGCAGATATAAAGGTAATAATGCCAAAAACCACAAAAACCATGACGGAAACAATATTGAATGGAACGTGCTTCAGGGTAATATTCTTTAAAGCCCTGCAGAAGATCCAGACAAAAACGGTAATCAGGACAAGAACGGTAATGACGGCGGCTAAATGGCCATTAATCAGAAGTTTGGCGAGTTCAGCCGGATAAATCATGTATTCCAAAAAAAGTCTGTTAGGTCTGGTTGCATATTCCTCCATGAAGGGGATTGTACACATTTCGAGAAAGAAAATGAGAGTGCCGGTGATAAGCAGGTAGGTTTTTTCGGCAAAAAGGAAAATTTTACCGATTCCGTAAGGCAGGGATGACGCCAGAAAAGTCAGCAGAACCGGTAAGGCCAGAATATATCCGAGACCGGACAGATCCGTTCTTAACCCGTTAAAGAGAAGTTTAGGTACTTCGTCCATATTGATGTCTTCACGGTATATTACTATTCCGGCAACTCTGATTAAGGCATATACAGCTATAAAAAACAGAATGAAGTAAATAAGATGACGATAGGGAAATAAATATTTACTTATCGGATGATGTTTTTCGTTTGAGGGATCATGATCAGGGAGTGTTCTGTTCATATGTTTGCTCTCTTTGTTTAGTTATTTTATTAAGCGCATCTGCAGTTCTCAGTACGCATTATTTTTGTTACTGTTACGGAAAAGTTTTTTATTCCGAGGTAACGCAGACTGCGCCCGCAAAGCGGGGCGACAGTCGGAATGTTATTCTCTACAATGCCATGTTTTTGATATTTTTTTCTATATTAAGTTTATTATCCATGGTTATGACATGTGTAGGAAATTACTGCTTCAAGACCGTGAGGTACTGCATTGCGCAATTTTATCTGTCCTCCCTGTTTCAGAACAATGTTTCTGACTATTGAGAGACCGAGACCCACATGTCCGCTTTGGGTGTTTCTCGCTTCATCAAGCCTCATGAACGGCGCAAAGACCTCTTCCAGCTTTTCTTCGGGTATTCCCGGACCATTGTCGGCAATGTAAATGCTTATTACATCATCCTTTTCTTCCAGCTTTACTTTTACTTCTGTTCCATACTGAAATGCGTTGTCTATTATGTTCTGCAGGATACGATGGATGTCAGTGGAACTGCAGAAGAAATTATTTGCATGCTTGAAAGCACCGGATTCTTCAAAACTTATGTTTTTTCCGGCATCCGTGTAGTTGTTGCAGATGCTTTCTATAAGACTTGGAAGATGAATTTCCCTGGATTCGTCAGCATTGTTTTCGCCACGTGCAAACAGCAGGGTTGCCTTGACCATTTCCGTCATGGTATCAATGGTTTCCCTAAGCTTTATCGTGTCCTCATTTTCTTCAAGAAACTCGGTTCGCAGTCTGAGACTGGTCAGAGGTGTTTTCAAATCATGAGATATTGAGGCGAGTATTCTGGTTCGATCGTCAATGAAGTTTGCAAGATTTTCCTGCATGCGGTTAAATGAATGCTGCAGATCCTGAATTTCTTTGGGACCGGTTGTTTCAAGCGGAGGAGTACGATAGTCCGAACTCAGCTTTTCTGCCTGAAGCATGAGTTTTTTTAACGGTCTTGTAAGTTCAGTAAAGAGCAGGAAAAACAGTAGGGTTCCGACGATGGTTGCCAATGATATGGAGAAAACTGTAAGTGATGAAAGATGCGGCAGAAGCATGTTGTTTTCATAGCAGACAAATGTGAGGTAGTATCCTGACTTTAGTTTGATGGATCCGAATATTGATACCTTACTGTCTGTCGGCGGCTCCTTAGGCAATACCCTGTCATCAAATGGATTGTTGTTTTCTATCGTTGCTATTCTGGATTTTACGTCATGCCTTCTTCCATGGTGAATAGCTTCCGGATTTACAAAGACGTCATAATAGTGTCTTTCACGAGGTGGTGGAGGCATAAATCCAGGGTGGCGTGGACCATGGTGATGATGCGAGTCTCCGTGATAAGGAGGTAGATGCTGTGACCTGCGGAACGGAGGTTTTTCCTGTGGAAAAGGCTCTCTTTCTGGTGAAACCGGTGCGTAGAACAGATTATCTGGTTTCTTGTTTGCCACGTAGTTGAATCCTTTAAGGCTTTCCTTTTCCTTAAAATCCAGGTTTTCAGTATTTACGTCAAATTTTGTATCTGTCTCAATAAAAATCTCTCTGCTGTCATCCTGAAGTTCCTCACGGATCTTGTTTTCATAGTCGGAGTTTCTGTTATTGGGAACTATCGGATTGGAAGTGATATTGGCAAACAGTCCGCGTGTCAGTCTGGTTTTAATGAATTCATGATATATTTTCGGGTCGTTGTGATCGAGAACCCTGGCTGTACTCAGCACTCTGAGAAGAGTCATTCGGTGGGCATTTTCTGCATAGTTCTGTCGCATATCCAGTACAAAGACCACGATAATTATAAACTGGACAGCCATAAGCACACTGACGGAGGTAAGAATAAGTCTCCATGTCAGGGTTTTAGGAATTATTTTACTGATTCTGATCATCGGTTACCTCTGCAATAAAGCAGTAGCCGCCACCCCAGACGGTTTTGATTATTTCATTGCCGGTGTCATTTTCAGTTTTCAGTTTTTTGCGCAGACGGCTTATCAGCGTATCGATTGATCTGTCAAAAACCTGTGCTTCCCGGCCTCTAGCCAGATCAAGGAGCTGGTCTCTGGAGAGTGTTTCCTGAGGATGCTGCAGAAATGTAATGAGAAGTTCATATTCGGCAGTGGATAGGGAAATTATTGTTTTATCAGAATCAATAAGTTCGCGCTTCAAGACATCTAGTGTCCATCCGTTAAAGAAGTAATGTTTTAATGGTTTTTTGTTGTCCTGCTCCTGTTTCTGATTTCCCTCACTGCGTCTTAAAACAGCTTTAATTCGTGCCAGAAGTTCCCGAGGGTTGAACGGTTTGGTAAGATAATCATCTGCTCCGAGTTCAAGACCTATTATCTTGTCGGTTTCTCCTATCATGGCCGTAAGCATGATAATCGGAACGTTGTTGCCGTTTTCACGCAGTTTGCGACAGATTGACAGACCGTCTTCTTTCGGAAGCATAAGATCAAGGACAATAAGGTCTATCTGATTATCCTTCAGAATGCTTCTCATTTCCTCGCCGTCACATGCGGTAAAGGTATTGTAGCAGTGCTGATCAAGAAAGCGTTTGATAAGTTCCCTGATGTCTGCATGATCGTCAACTACCAGAATATTAACCGTGTCTGTCATTATTTCTATCCCATTTTTCTTACAATGTTACGAAGCTGTTTAAGTGTTGATTTTGCCCCGTCTGTTTTAAGTAAATGCTGAAGTTCCTTTTTCTTTGTCATTCCAAAAGTGAGAAACAGGCGGAATGCATCTTTTTCTTCATCCGTCAGTTTATGGACATCAGGACTGCTGCTGAACATCAATTTTAATTCATATATACTGTGAACAAGACTGTGGTGACCGTTAATAATGCTGTTAATCGTGCCGACATACTGTTTTTTAAGAAATAAATCCCCTTTTGTAGGGAGCCTGTTGGCATCTGACGCAACGGATTCACTCAAATCGTCAGAAAGTTCCACTCCTGGTATTCTATCACACTCAGATAAGGGGCTGTTTTTGCACGGAGTGACATCATTTTTATAATTGAGAGCGACATCAGAATTAAAAAGTTCCGAGATGCCACGTACATTTATATCCACAAAAACGGCTGAATCATGTTCGAGGCCGAAAGGTATTATGAGGTGCGGCAGCTTCTTTTTAAAGAGCTGAAAGGCTTGTCTGGCATTGAAGGCTTTATTTTCGTTACAGGGAGAATCACTCTCCCACAGCATAAGAAGGGATCTTCTGCCACTGGCATTATCAGGAGTCAGACCAACATTAACCGGAACAAAACCATTGGAAAGCCAGAATTTTGTCGTGCCCGTACTTAGGGCAAAAGATACTCCCAGAAAATCATAGTTAAATGCCGGTGCTGCGTTCTGCAGATGCCGTATCATGCCTGTGGCTACCGCAGTTCTGCGAAATTGAGGAATCACGGCTATCCTTTCTATTCTCAGATAACCGAAATTTCCGGCGTCTTCAATTCCACACTGTGTTATGAGAGTCTGCGGGCACAGGTTGTTCCTTGGTTGGCGGGTTCCCATCATGATTTCGTGTGCCAGAGTTTTTTCAATATGCCCCTCCTCGGTAGATATCGTAACTCCGGCTAGCGTCATATGTTCTCCGGTTCTGAATCGTGAGAGAGACCTTGCGGACATTTCCTGACAGTTTAGCTGATTTCTGCATTCCGGCCATGAACCAGATTTATCGGTAGATATTTTGGAAAAATACACGTTATCATCAGTTCCTAAATCCAGAAGGAAACAGTTTTCCGGCAGATTATCTGCAACGAATAAAGCAGTTTCCGTGACAGGTGCAGGAATATCCTTTCTATTAATATAGAAGGAATTGCAGTCATTATTGTCTGAAGAGACGGAATTAAGGCTTTTGTCATAGTTCGCTACTTCATGGTCAGGATTATTCCGTCCAGTGTCGCAGGTATCATGAGGATTTTTACCGATAAACATAAAGGTAAGGTTAGTTTCTTCCTGAATTAGCCATCGTATCAGATCCTGCGGAGTCTGTTCATAGTGGTTTGACCTTAGCAGTCTGTTTATCAGGTATAGGATATGTCTTCCTGCATTGCTGTTCAGAAGTTCGGCTCCCGTTGCGGAGACGATGATTCTGTTATTATCCGGATCCGGACTGATTTTCCTGCAGTGGATTTTTTCTTTGGAGGCGGTAATGTTATTCTTTGTTTGTGCAGGGAGAATATCACGTCCATTGTTCTTGATAACCCTGTGATTAACCGGTGAATTAAAAAATATTGCATCAAGTATTTCCGCAGCCGTATCGTGAAGATTTCTGTAATGTCCGTGAAGGTGTAAACTGATGATTCCAAAGCGATCATAGAGGTGATGTCTGAGCCCCATTGCCGAACCCTCGTAGCCTGAATCAGTGGTTACCAGAACAGTTCTTCCATATTTTTTCAGGAGAGATTCCAGAACTGCAACGGGAAGAGCAGCGGCCTCTTCAATGATAAGCAGATCGATGCTGTCCACATATTCACATGCATTATCATCAGTTATGACTGATAATCCCGGAATATCCGTGTATCTTGATGTCAGATCCCTTGAACCGGCATTGTACATTCCACATCTGAACATGTTGTGCACAAGAGTATCAACAAGTCTGAGGGTTGCCGTGGTTTTCCCTGAACCGCGCTCACCATCCAGGTGAACCGTAAATTCCCTTCCGCTTTTCATGAGTGAGACTACCATGCTTATGAATCGGTTCTGATCTGGATCAGGCTGAGGGGTCGCGGTTCCCGGATGAGAAAACGATGCCGCATTAATGTCATTAAAAAAACGGGACAAGAGGGTTGGTGTATTAAGAGCGTCAGAGACTGTTAATATTTCAAAAATTTCAGACTGTGTATAAATCGCAAAATAATTTTTCAGTTGTATCGGTATCGGAGTTATGACGATGAGAATTCCGTCTGACGTCAGAGAACCGAAAATAGAGCAGATTCTGTCTGCGTTAAATGTCTGCTGTTCAAGGACTGCACAGCTTCTGGCTACGCCCAGATGCAGAGAAAGGTTGTTGAGGTTTACGGTACGAAGGAGTTTGCATTTAAGGTTTGTAAATATCGCAATGGGCTTTCCTTCAGCTGGTCTCATGCTGCTTATCAGTTTTTCTAGGATTTCCGGGGATACCTGAATGTCGGTATCCAGAAAGAGTACTTTTCTGGTGGTCATTGCTGTCTGATTAAACCTGCTTAAGGTTGTACGAAAACCTACGGAACAATTTGCTATAATTAACACATCTATCTGAGACTAATTTTATCATACATGCAGAAATCTTGAGGAACAGCAATGGGGAAGGCAGCGGTATTTTTGGACAGGGACGGCGTAATTAACGTGGAAAAGGATTACGTATATACCATAGATGAATTTGAGTTTATTGAAGATTCCATTGAGGCACTGAAGATTATTCAGGATAAGGGGTACGCACTGGTTGTGGTTACCAATCAGTCAGGTATAGCCAGAGGCTATTATACCGAAGAAGATTTTTTGAAACTGACAGAATGGATGGACTGGTGTCTTATTGACAGAGGTGTAACACTGGATGGTATATATTACTGTCCGCATCATCCGGAGAAGGGAATAGGAAAGTACAAGGTCGATTGCAACTGCAGAAAACCGAAGGCAGGACTGATATTCGATGCGGTAAAGCAGCTGGACATTGATCTAGGCAGATCCGTTATGGTTGGAGACAAGGTCTCTGACATTGAGTGCGGAAAGAATGCGGGAATTAAGCGGAACTATCTGGTTCGTTCCGGTCATGCCATTTCTGCGGAGGATGAAAAAAAGGCAACCGGAGTTTATAAGGATCTTATGGCTTTTGCAAAAGACTTGGCGGATATAAACGGTAACGGTGATATGGTAATCCGCAGAAAAAGAAAGCCCGCAGATCATTAAGTCGTTACGGTTCGCAGGTGTTCCGGGCCGAAACTAAACTTTCATACGAGAAAGATGCCACCATGTCGGTTACGCTAACATGGTGGCATCTTTCTGTTAAATGATCCCGGTTTTCATTCCACAGTCCGTTTGTTGAGATTGAGGAAATGATGATGAAGACGGCAAATAATTTGAATAAAACAGAGAAAAGTACGAAAAACGAAAGAAAATCTGAGTCAGAGGCACATGAATTTAAGAAAATGCGATGGAAATTTTAAAAAAATCCATATAAATGTACAGAGAGTGTGCGGAAAGTCAAAATTTGTACAAAAACAAAATATTTTTAAAAAAATTCAAAAAAAGTGTTGACGAAAAAAATAAAAAACCTAAAATACACATCGTTCGCTGAACAGAGCGAAACGAAAAAAGTTCTTTAAAAACGAATCTAGACAAT
>Ga0256405_10009803_pt1 | contig 12933 bp, 17 predicted proteins | sample RumenRJG_02DNA_FD_189096 | JGI IMG/M metagenome (GOLD analysis project Ga0256405, IMG submission 189096) | Bovine rumen microbial communities from Lethbridge, Alberta, Canada - RJG_02 | ecosystem: Host-associated > Mammals > Digestive system > Stomach > Rumen | place: Canada: Alberta...
GTGCTGCCGTCGCTCAGCGTCATGTACTTCTTCAGCCCGAAGTCGATGCCTACCGATGCACCATTATGTGACTTTCGGATGCCGACGGGGGCTTTGTCGAGCACCATGACGATGAAGAACTCTCCGATGTGGTTCCGCTTGACGGTGAGAGTCTTGACCTTTCCGGCATACGGACGGCTCAACGAGAACTTGAAGCGTTTACTGAGTTTATTCACCGTCAGCACATTGCCATTCAGCGAATAGCCATCCTGTTTGAACACTATCGATGTGAAATCCTTGGATTTACGGAACTTCGGCGGACGCTTGGCCAAGTGTTCAAAGAAACGCCTGTACGATGTATCGAGGCGTTCCAGGATTTCTTGAGTAGTTTGTGCTCCCAAGAGAGTTCTCGATATCCGTTTTGCAAAATGGGCTTTCAGTTTACCGATGCCGATGTATTTGTGATACAGCCGGTAATACCGCTTCTGCAAGGCCAGAGCATGGTTCCATACAAAACAAGCCTCACGTAGCATCCTGTCCAGGTGCTTCGTCTTATCGGAACGATATAGCTTATATTTGTAGGCAATCATGGTGCAAAGGTAATGAATTTCCCGCAAATTTGCAAGAAAAAAATAATTATTTGTTTGGCAATCATCTAATTTTTATTATCTTTGCACAAAATTTGGTGCATTATGGCGACAAAAGACAGGTATACAACAAGTGCACACTGCATATACAACCTCGGCTATCACATCATCTGGTGTCCGAAGTACCGGCGCAAGGTGCTTGTGGACGGCGTTGATGAACGGCTGAAGGAACTGTTGAACGAGAAAGCAGCTGCCCTCGGAATTACGATTGAGAAGATGGAGGTGATGCCCGATCACGTACACCTGTTCGTGAAGGGAAAGCCGTCAATAGCTGTTCAGCATATTGTGAACCAGCTGAAGGGTTATACCTCCGTGATGCTTCGCCGGGAGTTTCCCAGGCTAAAGAGCCGACTCCCGACGCTCTGGACGAGATCGTACTACGTAGAGAGTATCGGTCATATTTCGGAGTCCACGATTACAAGGTATATCGAGGACCAGAAGAAAGTTTAACGAAGTGGGAGTATGTGCGCTTTCATCCCCAACCTGAAGGACAGGGTATTCCCGCTTGAAGTTCATAACGGCAATGGTGACAGGTATCATGGTCTTGGATGCATGAGAGATGTGACAACAGGCTGCATTTGCGCCAGGTTCTACCACCGATTAGAGCACTACCGGATAAGGATGCCTACGAGAAAGCATAAAGATGTCTGTCTGGAAGATGGGCAATGGCGCCAAGCAAGGCTTTCTGCTGACAACAGAGATGAGAGGGGTATGATTAGAGGTTACGGAGAGATTTAAAGCCACGGAACCGGTGAAGATGCGGAAAGGTATGCCCTTGTCGGGCAGACGGACACAGAAGAAGAGATGAAGATGTACAGGTGAATGAAACCTAACCGATAAACAGAAGAAAAAAGGCGGACTGCACCAAGATTTACAAGATAAAAAATCCCATATAGTGATTATTTAGGTGATTTCGATGTTTTTAGAAATTTCCGGCATCGGTAAACTGGAAGTGAATTACTATCTGGAGAGATGACAAGCATTTGCTTTGTCATCCATTGGATATGCAACAATCATCCACCAGTTCTGTATAATTTTCCTCGTATTTCATACAGAAATGGCCGTAGAACGCTTTTTGGCGTCTTGGTGGATAAATTCCTTATCAATATTGTAAAATGCGCTCAGCGGCCTTTAAAATAAGTTTTTCGCTAAATTTCTTTGTTGGTTCGGAAAAAAGTTGTATCTTTGCACCCGACCAATCAGACATGCCCGATCGATAGAACGGAATGTCGGCACCCAGAGAGGATCTTGCGCAAGGCCACACAGCTGATGGCCGTCGACCAACCTCGATGGGTTTTTTTTATCCACTCCCCAACCCTTCATGCGCCAGCCTTGATATTCCGTTCAGGAGGGAGGGCGTCTGATTGGTCCGGGGGTTTGGGGGCTGGCCCCCACTCCAGTCATCCGATCCTAAAATTTCTTTTCCATCGTTCAAACTGACAGAAAAAAAGAGTCACGTCAAGTCAAAGCGCCTCGCGCGCGTTAACGTAACATGACGTTAGTCTTGTTACGTAATATAAGTTAAAATATAAGTTAAAATATATATTATAAATAGGTGTAACGTTAGGTTTTGGTAAGGTTTGCGTTAGGTTTTGGTAAGGTTCGCGTTAGGTTTTGGTAACTTTTTCAGCAAAACGTTAGGTTTTGGTAACTTTTAGCATAACACACTGATATATAATAAGTTAAATAAAATAATCATAAAAAATTCGATGTTTTACGTTAGGTTTTGGTAACTTTTAGGTAAAACGTTAGGTTTTGGTAACATTGATTTTGCCTGAACATTTTGATTCAATCTACACCAAAACGGCAAATATAAAATTTATGTAACCATATAAAAACAAGATAGTTATAAAATAATAAAGACATTATTAAAATGTTTAATATATCATTAATCTGCACTATATGATAACCGAATATGGATAAGGCTGACGTTAGGTTTTGGTAATCCCTTGTAAACGATTTCTATATACTATACGTTATTCGTATATTATATATTACCAAAACCTAACGTTTGCCGTTTTGAATCAAAAAATTAATAAAAATCGAGGTAAAGATTTGCATTGTCGTTGCATTGTAAATGCATTGTCGTTGCATTGTAAATACAATGTAAAGATGCTCTTTTTCTTAAATATATACCCCTGTTAGGTTTTATATTAAAAATTTAATCGTATAAAAGATAGTATATAACAATCTAACGTTTAAAAGTTAAAAAATGTATTTTTATTATTTTTCTCAATAATAATTCCTATTTTTGCAGAAAATTAATTTGATATGGAGTTTACAGAGCTTGAAAAAAAACTCGAAAGCCTTAGAGCAGAAGAAGAGGTTACCTATAACATGCTCAGGGAGAGAGGTCTTTTTATAGAGACAGTTCAAAACATCTATAATGGAAGAGAATACAAAATTTCTTCATTATTTAAGTATTTGGACTGTTTAATGTATGTAATAGAGATTAACGGTACCATAGTAGGTAATATGGTTTCCTTCGGTGAAGTTCTTCGGAACCATCGAAAAGCTTTGGGATATTCACTTATAAAAATCCAGAGCGAGCTTAATTGGACGGCCAGGCAAGTGTTAGCAATCGAAAAAGGTCGAGGATATACCAGAAGTTCATTACTCAAATACACTTCCATAGTAAGTGCCGACTACAAGTTGATAAGCGTCTTCGACCTCGATTCTGAAACGAGAGAGAATTTATTTAAGAGTCCAAACGATTAATTGAAATAATATGGTAGCAAACAAAAATCGTTCCGTTGCTGATAAGATGGAGAAGAAATTTTCTTCTGCGTTAAAGAAGTCTACACAGGAAAAAAACACCCTTCCAGTGATTATCCGTAATGGAGTTAAGGTAAAGATGCCCATTGAGCTTGTGCTTATGCGAGCAGCTTTCTCGAAGATCCAGCTCAATATCATAGTCACCGTTCTTAAGACAATTGGTAACAAGGTTGACGAGATTATAAACAAGAAACTGAAAGAAGGAGATATTATGTCCCTATTTCCAAAGGAAGAGTTTGGTGAAGACGAGAACAGTATCCAGTTTGTTATCAAAAGAAAGGAATTCGGAATTCCAGCATCCCACATTGAGGAATTAAAAGGTGCTCTCCGGCTGATGCGTATGGTTCCTGTTGACTTACCTTTGACAGGTAAAGTTACAGGTATCAGTTATACAAAGTATACAAACCTCTGTAGTGTAACTCTCCCGAATGATGATCTGAAGGATTATTGCATTGTTGAGATGCGCCGTGATGTTGCCCATCATATTCTCCATGAGGATTTACGGTATGCGACTATTGTAGATAGTATTAGCCGAAAACTCCGTTCTAAGTACAGTATAAGAATCTATTGGATGGTTATGCTGTATGCTTATAATGGTGGTGTTACCTTTAATTTTGAGGAATTCAAAAAACAGGTTTGTGGTACCGAGAATAAGTATGATCGTTATCCTCGCTTTGAAGACGAAGTTCTCCGTAAAGCAAAGAAGGATATTGATGACTTATATGAGCAAGGTCTAAGTGAGTATTGTTTTGAATATCACCCGACCAAAGAAGACAGAGAAGAGAGTAAGGAAAAGGGTAATCCTGAGACCATAATCTTCACCATCAACAAGATTCAGACCCCATTGTTAGATGAAAAGCTTAATATTAATGAGAGTGTTTTCAGCAAGCGTGTAAAGGAGATTGAGAATACCCTTGTTGACGATCTAAATATTATCCGTTCCAGGGCTTTAAAAATGACAAAAATGGTAACGGAAGAGAATATTGATGCCTTTATTGGCAAGATAGAAAAGCTCAAAGAGATAAAAGCCAGTGACCCCTCAAAAAGTGGCGGATTCTTTGCGACCTCTGTTCTAAACTTCTTCGATGAATTCAGACCAGTTGAAGTATTACAACAGCCTGAACAGGATACAGAAGAATTACGTTTTGATGAAAGCTCAGAAAAGGCTGAAACTATCAAGATGGGAGAAGCCAAACCAGAAGTTCATGATCAGAAGTACTGGAGAGTGAAGTGGTATGAATGCCAGGAAGAACTTAAAAAAATAGCGTTAAACATAGATGATCCACTTAAAAATTCCAATGAAGCTTTTCGTAGTATTATTCAATGCATGATCTATGATAAATTTGATGAAGCCTCCAATAATGTGGTGATTGTTGTTCCTACCCTATTTATGCGCGAGTTTATTGAAAAAAATCTCGGCAAACTTCTACAGGATATTATCAACCGCCATTATGGGAATGGTGTTAGCTTTGATATCGTATATAGAGGTTTCCAAGGGAAGCTACTTTCAGATAAAGCAGAATTAGTTCAAAAGTATTCTTTTACTTGTGATTTCTTTGAACAGATGGAATACGAGAGAAAGAAGGCTGAAGAAGAACGTCGTGCATTTGAAGAAAAATGTTATAAAGCATGGTCTACCACATTTAAAGCAATACTTCACAACTTAAAAACCGACGAAGAAAAGACCTTCTTTAAGGAAAATATTTCGTTTGAGAAATATGATGATTTACTTCGCGTATTAACTTTGAGGATTCCCGACAGAGACGTATATAACACCTTGGAGTGGAATCACACCAAATTAATGTCTTGGGCTATTGAACACTTTTTTGGCAAGAATATAACGCTGCAATATATAATTACAGGCAAAGAGTAAAAAAAGACATTAACGCTTTCTGTTGGAGAGGACTTCCCGAAACATGTGATATAGGAGTCCTCGATGAAGACAGGAGAGACTGGCTTGCTACCGCCGGTTCCTCCGGCATCAAACTGCTGGCCGATGCCGTTCTAAGGGATGCCCCTACTCTGCCTGAACGCAATATTATTGTTTTTCCTGACGAAGGAAAGACAGATGTATGGGAAAAAGCTGTTTACAGTCTTGGACTGCACAATGTCACCGTGAACCATTTCATGGACTCCCAGGACATTCATGGCGGTGACATCAAGGATGTGGTGATGTCTGCAGACGGTACTTTCGACGATATTCCGCCAGAACCTCGAAAGGAGATTATCACTCCAGAGGTGGCACTCCGACACCTGGAGGAACAACACCCGATTCTCACAGAACTGGTAGATAAGCTGGGACTTGTCCCGACTATGGATGATTGTCCGTTTTAAAACATAGAGAAAAAATATAATTATGCCATCAGGAGTTTATAAGCACAAAACACTCAAAGAAGAGGGTATCAGAACGAGATCACTTGGATTCCGTGACGGTCGCTTGCTCACAGAGATAGAGCAGATATGCAGAGACCCTCGTATCATGAACCTTGCGCCGGAGAATTGCCGTGGCAGGGTTTATAAGACCATCTGGTGGGGTATGAAGTATCTTATGAAGATGGTTGAGTCGCGTACTATCAGGCGTGAAGTCCCGATGTTTCCAGATGATGAGGAAACATCGGAAATTCGCCGTCTGCGTGAACGTATTGTGGAACTTGAAACCATCGAGGCCGGGAATGTTCAGACCATTGATGACCTGACAAAGCAGCTGAACAAAAAGAATACTGAGATAGCCAGATTAAAGCAGGTTGACTATACGGTTAAGTGGGATGACATATCGAACGACGAGGAAATTGCCAAGATCCTGACCTCGTATAATAAATGGTATAGTGTCACCGATCCGATTCTTGGCAAGAAGAGAACCCTTGATGCCAAAGAGATGACTTTGGAGTTGTTCAAGGAACTCTGGAAATGGCATCGGCTCTATGAAGTCGTGTTTGCTGACGAACACGGAGAGCTGCCTACCATAGAAAAGATGGAAGAGTTGGCAGATAAGGCATTGATGCCAAAGAAAAAACAATGAATATATACTCATTATATAATAGATATATAATAAATCATAGATATAATGGATTCTGTGCAGACTTCTCCCCCACTCTACCGTGTCATAATCGCCGGATCCAGAGATTTCGACGATTACGTTATGCTGTGTAAGCACTGTGACAGGCTACTTAGCCAAAAGGTGGCTACACATCAAATTGTCATCATTAGTGGAGCGGCCAGAGGTGCTGACACACTCGGAGAGAGGTACGCCCATGAACGAGGGTATGCCGTTGAGAAATACCCTGCCGATTGGAATCGTGACGGCAAGGCTGCAGGCCCTATCAGGAACGCACGGATGGCTAAGGTGTCCGATGCTTTGATTGCCTTCTGGGATGGCAACTCCAGAGGGACACAGAACATGATAGATTTGGCCAGACTGAAGCCCCTACCCTTTCGTATTGTTAGGTTTGACCTTGAAAAGAAAAAAGGATTGGTGATACCAACACAAAATAAACTCCAACGGAAGGAATAGACGAACCGTTTGAAAAATTAAATCTATCAAAGAGTTTGGTTTTGATTTTGTAACAATATCAAAATTTTAATTATATAAATATATTATATAAGTATATAATAATATAAACGCACAATATAAATATATAGTTATATATTCATAATATATAGTTATATACTATAAATAAACAAAAGTATAATATAATTCTATAACGATATTATAGAAAAATATAAAATAATAAATATATAATATAAATATATAAATATTGTTAAGAGATTGTGTATTATTAAAATATTATTTGTATATTTGCACTTGAAATCGTAACAGCATCAAATATGAAGCATTCATCAAACAAACCCTGGCAAAACATCGCGTTACTCTTCAATCAGAAGAAGGGCATACTCCTTCATGATGTAACACATTTCTATATTCAAGAAATCCGCAGACGAATGTCACAGGATAAGCAATATATGGCATGGCTTCGCAAGGATGATAATAAGAGATATCAAGAAGAGCTTGCAAGGGTTGAATTTGACGACCTCATGAATAATCACGGTTACGATGAACTATGTCACGATAGCGATCACAGTGAATGCTATTCAGTTCTATGTGGTATAAATCTGTTATCTAAACAGAATGCAATCAAAGAAAAAGAGAACGTCTATACAACATATAAGCCAGATAAGGAAACGTTGAAATCCATCTGCCGTTGTGGTGACTGGTATTTTATATTCAGCGAATACCGTCTGGAGAAAGAGGAAAAAGAAATCAACCTCGACAAAGCCGAAAAGAGGGGAGGTAAGCGTGAAGGTTCTGGAAGAAAAGGAACTGCCTCCAGACTTGCCTTTGGAAAGACAACCACCGTCCGCGTTCCTGTTGAGTTCAAGAAAACCGTAAAGGACCTGATTGAGTTTTTTATCAACAAGGAAGAAGAGGGAGTTAATTTGTTATCTACGCTGACAAAAGCCCGATTCGCATTAGAACATGAGGCCGATAATTGGAAAAAAATTGTCGAGGAAGAATCACCTGGTTCTGAATATTATGAGAAGCATGTTCAATGGGCAAAGGAAGCCGAAGATAGTGCTCGGCTGCTGGATGAGCTATATAAGATTATTCCCGTAGTCAGTTTAAAGAAAACAGATAATGCAGATATATAAGTATATTATATAAATATATGAATATATAATAATATTGAAAGTGTAACGAAATCAAAATAGATATGAATAAGGTCATTGCTTTTGCAAATCAGAAAGGTGGATGTGGAAAATCGACACTCTGCCTGCTCCTTGCCAATTATCTGGCATACAGGAAAAAGAATGTCTGTGTCATTGATACGGATATTCAGCAGACGCTCGTACAACAGCGTAACGACGATGTGGAGTTTCTGGAAGATGATAAGATGCCCTTCAGCATTCAAGGCTTCGATGTCGCAGATCCAGCCACCATGCAGCAGCTCATGGAGAATGCCAAGTCATACGACGGTTATGTGTTGATTGACTGTCCGGGTAACATGAAGGATGATGGATTAATTCCCATCCTTTCGCAAGCGGACTATATTATATGCCCGTTCAGATACGACCAAAAGACACTTAGTTCTACAGGTGCTTTTGTAAGCATTCTCCGCGAACTTTGGAATAAATTGGAATGTAAGGAAGTTCCCATCTTATTCATCCCGAATAATGTGGTCCGCAAGGGTAACATTGAGGAAAAGAAGATGTGGCGAGAGGTCGCTAAGACCTTTGCAATGCTTGGTACTTTGATGGAAGCTGTTCCCGGACGTGCTGCCCTTGAAAAGACCAATACCTACGAAATAAACTCAGCTCAGCGTGAGATAGTAGAACCATTGTTTAAGAAGATCATAGAAATAACGAAAGGATAATTATTATGGCAGAGACAAAGAATGAAACAAAGAAAAAGCCTCAGGTCGTAGTACCTGGCTTGATGCGTGGATTAAATAAGAAAGTAACGCAGGGTCAGGGTGGGGGAGTACCACTTCCCACCGAAGCACCAGCTCAGGAACCCGCCCCGGTACAGGAGCAGGAACAACCAGCCAATATAACAAGCTTCGCCGAAAGGATTGAAAAGTACACAGGCGTTAAGGAGCAAGGCCAGGCCATCTGGGTACCTGCAGAGGTGAAGAAGCAACTGGAAATGATTCGTGTGAAAGCATCGAAGAATATTCCACTCCGTTCACTGGCCGCCGCCATGATAATGGCATTTATTTCAGAGCATCCCGAAGAGATCGAGAAGCTTTGACCATTAACCCCAACCCGAAAGGGTAGGGGAGTATCAACTACACCTGCTGGAGAGGTTGAACTGAAACATGTGATATAGTTCACCTCGATGAATGCAGGGAAAACTGCAGGACTGGATGGGATTCACAATCACATATCTGCCCATCAGTGACTGAGTTCTCAGTGAGTTACAGAGCCACATCGTTTCCATTATAGGGGACGGTGTGGTATTTTTTTATTGAATTATTTGTAAGTCATGAATAAAGAATATAAAGAAGCCTTAAAGGACGGTCGCTGGCAGATCCGTAAGACGGAAATCATGCAGCGTGACGGTTTTGCCTGTGTAAAATGTGGGGCATCTGCCAGTGATGGTGTTGTACTGAATATACATCACCTTAACTATTATCCTGATCGCAACCCCTGGGAGTACGAAGACAAGGATTTAATAACTCTTTGTGAGGACTGTCATAAGAAAGAGCACCAACAGTCCAGTCCAAAAGAGAACTACTGGAGTTTTGATGACCTTGAAAAGTTGAAAGGGAAATTTGTATATATAGAGGACGATTCAGAAAATTATATTTTTTTGTTAGGTAATGTTATCGAATCGAGAACAGAACATGATTATTTAGAAGATAAATATAGCGTTATATGGCACCCAGCATCCATTAAAGTTAAAATGATGGCATGTGGTGTGGCTCCTTATTTTAAAGATTTTGAGTTTAGTGGATTAGGATCTGGCGCAGATATTGTATATACAACCATACATGACCCGATAGTTATTACACGTTCTTCCAAAGTAACCGTATTAGAAGGTAAAACGGAAGAAAATACCCTTAATAATATGATATGGGGAGTTTCGCACGACTTACAAATGTTGACCTTGCAGCAGAACTATATGAGAGATCATGATAATGATTTTAATGAGGATCATGCAAGATTTGATAGAGAAGAGTATGAATATGTTATTTATGCTCTTTTAGGACATAAATTTCGACTCCAATATAGAACTCAAAATAATTATTTTCAATTAGAAATGTTGTTTATAAAAAAATATACCAAAGAGTGGAATACTTTGTTTGACGAGAATGGAAAAGATTCTTCCATCAGAGATGTTGTCATATGGTGTATAAAAGAAAATAATATAAAGTTTTCAATTCCGGAGGTTCAATGGGCATTTGACATTATCGAGAAACATAAGGATGATAGTGGATTTGATTTTATGTATTTTGTAAAGCATACAAAAGAACTTAATCTCACGGATCTTCAGAAAGGATTTATTGAAGAGTTGAAAGAATTGCCTCCGACGAAATTGGGAAGAATTTTTATCCAGGAAGAAACACCAAAACAAAAAGCAGATCGAATAAAACATCTTATTTTCGACATCCAATATATTCAATTAGAATCACGAATGAAAGAGATTACCTCTCAGATGAAGGGAATAAGTGACCCGAATATATTTATGCCTCTTATGAAGGAATTTAATGCGTTAAAGATTAAACGTAATGATATTATGTGTGTTACAGGAAGAAATGTTTCGAAATAACCCTAAAAGTTTATATTGATTATGGCTGCAAAAGATTATGTAATCGTTACAGGCTGGCAGAACGCCTACCTGGCGAAAAAGAAGAAGCCCACGAAGAAGGGGCCACAGACCATGAGCCAGGATCGCCGTCCTATCACGGAGGGCGAAATGATTGGACTCTTCGAGTTCTACCTTCGCAAATGGTGCGAGGAACACGAGGGTGAAGATACGGTAGTCATCACCAACAGTGACGGTAAGAAGATCTTTGAAGCAACATTATTAGACAAGGAGGAAGATGTATGAACGAACTGAAAAATGAACGCATGGCCGTAGAGCGTTGGAAGAAGGCCGTAGAGGCAGGATCCTGCCAGGCAAGTTACAGACGTAAGCGTGGTTACACACAGACCAATGATGACTACTTCGTTGACGGTGTGCAGTGGGCCGACGAGAACCCAGCCGATACAAAGTGGCTGACACTCGACACCAAGCCAGAAGACGGTGACATGATAATGGTGCTATGTGAGGGTGAACACTTTTACATCGGCCGATGGAGAAGAAAACTTGGATTCATGCCCATGAGCACCAGAATACCCGGTAGTGATCGCACTTATCAGCCTGTTGCATGGCGACCGATGGCCGATGTCATCAACGAGTATCTGAAGTATGGCGCAAAGTCCGCTGCCAATCCTTCAGGCAATGGGAAGTAGTAATAATCAACAGGTGTTGATATGGCACACTGTGATGATGGACTCTGTCAGGATTGCATCTATGGTAGTCAGCCATGGGGGTATTTCCCGATATTCTGTGTTCACGGAAAGCGCATAAAGCAGCTGTGGCGGGAGAAAAAAGCCTGCCAGGACTTTGAGCGATGCCCGGAACCACCAGAGCCACCAAAGCAGAAGCCTTGGCAAGTGATTATATGTAAACATTAGGAATTTGGATATGTTGTTAAGCGGTAAGAGTTATTATATCTGTTGGAACAACGGGGAGATAGAGGTTGTTCATCCCCGCCAATTAAGAAAGTCTGATAAGGTTCTGTTCAGTACCAACTCTGAAATTTGGTGGGCTTTTGAAAATAAGTATCGTTCAGAGATCAATAAAATGTCTGAAACACAACTGAAAGAGAAATTTATGAGCTTCCAGAAAGAATACCTAACCCCAGTTAATTAAATATGACGAACAAGGAAGATCGTATCAAGATGCTGATGCAGCAGAGAAAGCGGGGAGGATGGACGGGATTCTGGTCCATCCGCGAAGAAGCCGCTGAATGGGGCTACGATCTCGCTGTGGCCGACATGCACGGACTATTGTGTCAACTGTCCGAGGAAGAAAAGAAACTGCCAGTCATTCAAAAGCTGGTGGGGTTCTTCGGCTGGCTTGACAAGACTGCTGAAGATGACACTCCTGGCACTCGCCTTATCGTTACATTGGGCGATATAGACCCCACCACACAACAGACTGCGCCCGAAATTAATGTGTAATTTAATTATAAATATAATAAATGTGAAAAGGTACACAAAAACATCGGAAAACATTTGGTAGTTTCGTTAAAAATGTGTACCTTTGCAAAGTAAAATTAAAGTAAACATCAATATGAGTACAGACATTGGCATGATTAACGACTTCATCCAGAAGGAGGAAGAGGTGAAGGAAGAACTGTTTTCCGGCACCAAGCATCATTGTATCTTCGAGATCAACAAAGAGACGAAGAAACATAAGTTCGTCGATGACTACGGCGAGGACTATACCGCTGCCGATGAAATATGTCAATCGATGAACAACTTCCGCACACCTGACATGCCAGTGTATTTCTGTGTCCGCTGTCTGGAGCAGGAAGAGTTTGAACACATCGAGAACTATAATCCGTTCCTGACGGCGATAGTGGTAACGAAAACAATGGAGGATTGAGTATGAAAGCAGAAGATATAGTAAAAGGAAGTCTGGTCATCATCAGACACTCAAAAGAGGGGGGTGAGGTTATCGAAACAAACCGTACAGACGGGAGGTTTCTCATAAAAGTTGCAAGGATGAAAGTCAATGCAACTGGGGTTAAGACGCAAATAGTAAATGTTCTGGCCGATGCTGACGATCTGGAACCGATCAAGAAGCGAAAAGGTGTTGTTATTATTTAGCATACGAAAGCGACTGATTGTTGAAGTTGGACTTAAATATACAGTGATATGATGACAAACAAGAATCCCCAATTAGGGGACATACAGGAACCGATAGTAAGTGAAATCGCAGAGTTTCACCATATGTCGAAAGAGGAAGCCAAGGCCTTCCTTC
>Ga0256405_10009804_pt1 | contig 12933 bp, 9 predicted proteins | sample RumenRJG_02DNA_FD_189096 | JGI IMG/M metagenome (GOLD analysis project Ga0256405, IMG submission 189096) | Bovine rumen microbial communities from Lethbridge, Alberta, Canada - RJG_02 | ecosystem: Host-associated > Mammals > Digestive system > Stomach > Rumen | place: Canada: Alberta | collected...
AAGACCCGCTCCCGAGAGGAAGACCGTCTCCCGTCCCGTTCAGGGAACCGGCGAGCGGCGCCAGATGGCGAAGACCCGGACCTCGGACTTCAAGGTGGACGAGGTGAGCCGGGCGTCCTCCGGAAAGAAAAAGAAGGAACCCGAGGTGGTGTACGAGTCCTCCGACGAGGGAGGCAACACCGTTCTCAGCCTCATCAAGGCCATCGTCTATATCATTTTCGTCCTGATCTCCGCCGTGGCGCTGTCGGTGTTCGGCATCAGCGTGGCCAACGACATGTTCGCCTTCGTGAAATCGGACGAGGCGGTCCAGGTCACCATCCCGCCCAACGCCACCCTGGACGAGCTTGCGCAGATTCTGGCGGACGAGGGCGTGATCCGGTATCCGCGGATCTTCAAGCTCTACGCCATCCACAAGGCCCACGACGACATGGAATACATCGCCGGGGACTACACCGTGAGTCCCATGACGAATTATTCCGGCCTGCTCTACGAGTTCAAGGAAAAGGAAGTCACCGGAACGGTGCGCATCACCATCCCCGAGGGCTATACCACGGACGACATCATCGACCTGTTCGTGAACCGCTACGGCATCGGAACCCGCGAGGGCTTCGTGAACGTGATCCAGAACGGCGACTTCAGCGACTACTGGTTCGTCCGCGAGCTGGAGGAAAACGGGGTCAATCCCAACCGGATCTACCGGCTGGACGGCTATCTGTTCCCGGACACCTACGATTTTTATCTGAATTCCAGCGAGCAGACCGTCATCAACCGCCTGCTGCGCCGGTTCTCCCAGATCTTCACCCGGGAATACCGGAACCAGTGCGCCGAGCTGGGCTTCACCGTGGATCAGATCGTGACCCTGGCGTCCATGATCGAGAAGGAAGCGGCCGCTCCCTCGGAGTTCTTCAACGTGTCCTCCGTGTTCCACAACCGTCTGAAGATCCCGGACGTCTTCCCGCGCATGGAGAGCGACGCCACGGTGGTCTACGCCATCGAGCACGACACCGGGGAGCGGACGGTGGACCTGCACTACGATTCGCCCTACAACACCTATATGTACGACGGGCTTCCCCCGGGACCCATCGCCAATCCCTCGGCGTCCGCCATGCTGGCCGCGCTGATGGTGCCGGAGACGAGCTTCTACTACTTCGTGTCCGGAAACGGCGTCACGTACTTCTCCGAGACCAAGGAGGAGCACGACCGGCACATCGAGGAGATCCGTCAGGCGGAGGCGGCGCTGAATATGGTCGAGCCCGACGCGCCTCAGGGCGGGGACAACCCGTAACTCGCCATGATTGCGCAGGCAACAAACGGGAGCTTGTCGGAATTGGTATCCGGGGCCTGAAACGCAGCCGATCAGGAGCTCCGGAAGCCGCACGTCTGAAAACCGACGTTTGGTTTGCTGTCTCATTTTATAAAAACGCACAGCCGCGGAATGTCCCGTTCCGCGGTTGTTGTCGGGATGGAGCCCTTATCCCTGCCGCCGCTCTGCCAGCATCCGGTTGACCTCCGCGCCGGACAGCAGAATCAGCATGCAGAAGTACAGCCAGAGCATGACCAGGGAGAGCGCGCCCAGCCCTCCGTATACCGCCGACGCCCGCGGGACATGGGCGATATAGAGGGAATACAAAAGGGAGAAGAGGATCCAGCCGGAGGCCGCCAGAAGCGCTCCGGGCAGATGAGCGGAGGCGTGCCGGGGAAGGATCGGGCTTTTTCTCCCGGCGGAGACGAACAAAAGCAGGAATACGGCGGTCAGAAGCAGAAAGAGACAGGGAAGTCCCAGCGCCCTCGCCATAGCGCGGGAGGCACGGCCGGCCAGCGAATCCCCGCCCATGAGGGACAGAAGGGATCCGCCGAAGAAGAGCAGCAGGGAGGAGCCCGTGACCGCCGCCAGGGTCGCCAGGGTCAGCGGGACCGCTCCCAGACGGGACAGAAACGCGCCCCGGGAGCCCCGGCATCCGTAAATCACGTCCACGCCGTCCCGGATGGCCGAGATTCCTCTGGATGAGGTCCACAGAGTGGCGGCGGCGGTGAAGGACAGAAGCGGAACCCCCGGCGGCTCGGCGATCTGGGAGGCCAGAAGCCGGAACAGCTCTCCCGCGCCTCCCTTCGTCAGAACCTCCGGAAGCGCCGTCTCCGGCAGAGGATCCGGAAGCAGAAATCCGGTCAGGGCGGCGGCCAGGGAGAGAAAGGGCACGGCGGAGGTCAGAAGGAAAAACGCGGCCCGTGCGGCGCTCAGGGCGACAAGATCCTCCGACAGGCGGGCGGATACGGCTCCGGCGCGTCCGGCGAGCTGTCCGGGGAGCCGGGGAAACGAGATCAGTCTGGATTTCACGGGTACGCTCCGGGCAATACGGCATTCTGACCGTAGTATACGCCGCGGAGCCCGTCGGAATCAGCCTCACGGGGAATATTCGGGAAAAAAGGAGAGGCGGATGGATACGGAAATGATCGTCGGCTGCCATCTCTCCCTTTCGGAGGGATACGCGGCCATGGGAAGGCGCATCGGAGAGCTGGGCGGGAACACCTTTCAGTTCTTCACGAAGAATCCCCGGGGCCGCGCTCCCAACCGTCCGCCGGAGCCGGAGGACGTAAAGGACCTGGCGGAGCGCATGAGGCGGGGCGGGGTGATCCTGCCCGTGGCCCACGCGCCGTATACCTACAATCCCTGCGCCCTGAAGCCGGAGGTGCGGGAGTACACCCGGGATTCCATGCGGGCGGAGCTGACCTTTCTGGAGAACCTGCCCGGGACCCTTTACAACTTCCACCCCGGATGCCACGTGGGACAGGGAGCGGAGGAGGGATGCCGGATCGTGGCCGGGATGCTGGAGCAGGTCCTGCGGCCGGGCATGACGACGCCGGTTCTGCTGGAGACCATGGCCGGGAAGGGCACGGAGCTGGGCAGGAGCTTTGAGGAGCTCGGCCGGATCATCTCCATGACGGATCCCGGTCTGAGAGGGTATCTGGGCGTGACGCTGGACACCTGCCACATCCACGACGCCGGATACGATCTCACGGACTTCGACGGGGTCCTGCGGGAATTCGACGGGATCATCGGGCTGGACAGGCTCCGGGCGGTGCATCTGAACGACTCCGCCAACGGGAAGGGATCCCGGAAGGACCGGCACGCGAAGCTCGGGGAGGGCACCATCGGCGCGGAAACGCTGATCCGCATCGCTCATCACCCGCTTCTGCGGGGCGTTCCGAAGATCCTCGAGACGCCCAATGACGAGGAAGGATACGCGCGGGAGATCCGCATGATCAGGGAGAGGGAGACCAATGAAGCAGAGCTGTGAGGAAAGGGCGGAGCTGGCGAAGCTGACGGCGTCCGCCATGCTGGTTTTGTCCGGAGAGGCCGGGGAGGCGCTGGCGGCGGATTTTGAGGCGCTGAAGGAGAGGCTGGACGCGGTGGTGCGTTCGGAGGCCGCCTCCGGAGAGCCCGCCGAGGGACCCATCCATGCGGAGCCTCACACGGTCCTGTCGCCGGAGGAAGCCGAAAAGCGCGCCCCGGATCCCGCGGGAAGGATCACCGGGCGGGAGCTGCTCCGTCAGGCGGACCGGTTCGACGGGACCTACGCCGCCGTGCCGCGGGTGATCTGAGGGAACCCGCAGGACACTGTGAGAGACGAGGAAAACAGAGCATGAGAAATCTGACGGACAGAAGCGCGGCCGAGCTGGCAGAAGCGCTGGAGCGGCGGGAGATCTCCTCCGTGGAGCTGACCATGGCGTACCTTTCCCGCATGACGGCGGAGGAGCCCCGGATCAACGCCTACATCACCCCCACGGCCAGGCTGGCGCTGGAGCAGGCGTCCCGGGCGGACGAAATGAGAAAGAGCGGCACAAGGACGTCCCCTCTCTGCGGGATCCCCTACGCCGCCAAGGACAATTTCGCGGTGAAGGGCGTGCCCCTGACCTGCGCCTCGGAGATGCTGAGGGACTTCGTGCCGGACTACACGGCGGCGGTCTGCGGAAGGATCGAGGAGGCCGGCGGCGTCCTGCTGGGCAAGACCAATCTGGACGAGTTCGCCATGGGATCCTTCTGCGAGCGGTCCTTCGCCGGCCCCACCCGCAATCCGCTGGATCCGGAGCGGTCCCCCGGGGGATCCTCCGGCGGCTCCGCGGCGGCGGTGGCGGCGGGTGAGGCGGCCTGGGCCCTGGGCTCCGACACCGGAGGAAGCGCCAGACAGCCGGCGGCCTTCTGCGGGCTGGTGTCGGTGAAGCCCACCTACGGACTGGTGTCCCGGCGGGGCATGATCGAGCTGGCGTCCTCCCTGGATACGGTCTGTCCCATCGCCCGGACCGTGGAGGACTGCGCAATGGCTCTGACGGAGATGGCGGGAGCGGATTCCCTGGACATGACCTCCTTCGATTCCTCAGAGGACTACCGCCGACATCTCGACGAGGATCCCCGGGGGATGACCGTGGGGATCGCGGAAGGGCTGGACGGATGCTCGGAAGCGGTGCTGAGAGCCCTGAACCGGGCGGCGGAGAAGCTCGGGCGGCTGGGCGTGAACATCGAGCCCGTGACCATGCCTCTGGACATGGCGCTGGAGATCTATCTGATCGTGGCGTCGGCGGAGGCGTCCTCCAATCTGGCCCGGTACGACGGCCTGAAATACGGCCTCCACGGAGAAGGAGCGACGGCGGCGGAGAAGATGCGGGACGCGCGGACCAGGGGCTTCGGCGACGAGGTCAAGCGGCGGATCGTCACCGGAACCTACGCCCTGTCCTCCACCTACGGGGGCGGATACTACCGGAAGGTCAAGGCGGCACAGAACAGCATCTGCCTCCGGACGGAGGAGATCCTCGGGCGGTACGACGCGGTGCTGATGCCCACGGCCTCGGGGAGCGCCTTCCGTCTGGGGAGCTTTTCGGACGATCCGGGCGCCCTGTACCGCAGCGACCGGTTCACCACCATCGCGAACCTGACGGGCTGTCCCGCGGTGCAGATCCCGGGAGGCGGGGACGGAGACATGCCCGTGGGGATCTCCCTCATGGGGAAGAAGAGGAGCGAGGGGGCGCTGATCCGGCTGGCGGCCGCGCTGGAGAGAGAGCTGGAGGACGATGTGAGAAGGGAGGTCGGAGCATATGGCGACGTCGGCGAACAATACGTCAGGCCCCTCGGCTGAGTATGAGGCCGTCATCGGGCTGGAGGTCCACGTGGAGCTGAAAACCGGACGGAAGATCTTCTGCTCCTGCACCCCGCGGTTCGGGGACGAGCCCAATACGGCGATCTGCCCCATCTGCCTCGGCATGCCCGGCGCTCTTCCCGTGCTGTCGGACGAGGCGGTGGAGCTGGCCGTGCGGGCGGGTCTGGCTCTGGGCTGTACCATCAACCGCACCTCCTGGTTCGACCGGAAGAACTATTACTATCCCGATCTGCCGAAGGGCTACCAGATCACTCAGCTGGAACGCCCGGTCTGCGTCGGGGGAGCCGTTCCCATCGAGACCTCCGCAGGGCGGCGGGAGATCCCTCTGGTCCGGATCCACATGGAGGAGGACGCGGGAAAGCTGATCCACCGGGGAGAGGAGACCCTCATCGACTACAACCGGGCGGGGGTGCCCCTCATCGAGATCGTGTCGGAGCCCGCTCTCCGGACTCCGGAGGAGGCGAAGGCCTATCTGAACTCCCTGCGCCGGATCCTGTCCTACGCCGGGGTGTCCGACTGCCGCATGAACGAGGGCTCCCTCCGGTGCGACGTGAACGTGTCGGTCCGGCCTGCGGGCAGTGAGGAATACGGCATCAAGTGCGAGATCAAGAACGTCAACTCCGTGAACTACGTGGGCAGAGCGCTGGAGGAGGAGATCTCCCGGCAGACGGCTCTGCTCCGGGCGGGGGAGGAGGTGGAGGCCCAGACCCGCCGGTTCAACGAGGACACGGGAAAGACGGAGAAAATGCGGGTCAAGGAGGCCTTCGTGGACTACCGCTATTATACGGAGCCCAATCTGCCCGCCATCGTGCTGACGGACGAGTGGATGCGCCGGACCGAGGAGGCCATGCCGCCCCTGCCCGACGAGGCCGCCCGGTGTCTGACGGAGCGGTTCGGGGTGAAGCGGGAGAACGCGGCCCTTCTAACCTCCTCCGTGTTCATCACGGAGTATTTCACCGCCTGCGCCGAGGCCTGCCGGAACGACGGAGAGCGGTCCGCGGCGGAGAACCTCTTCATCGGGGAGCTCCTCGACCGGATCGACCCCGACGCCCCGGTGCGCCCGCTGGAGCCCGAGGCTCTGGCCGGCGTCGCCGAGCTGTTCGCGGAAGGGAAGATCGTCTCCGGAAACGCCCGGCGTCTGATCCGTCTGCTGGCGGAGGAGGGAGCCGGGTCCCGGGAGGACGCGCGCCGGACGGCTGAGGAGGAGAACCTTCTGAAGCTGGCGGACCGGGACGCTCTCTTCCCCTATGTGCGGGACGCCGTCGAAGCGTCTCCCCGGGCCGCGGAGGACTACCGGCGGGGCAAGACGGCGGCGCTCAAGCAGATCCTCGGGCAGGTCATGCGCGCCACGGGAGGCCGTGCGGATCCCCTTCTGACGGAGGACATGATCCGGGGCCTGCTGGAGAAATGAACAATATGTAAAAATATTATCCACAAATCATTTCCGAAAGCCTCGGGAAAAAGAAAAATATTTGTGAACAAACCGTTTCGGACCCAGCCGGATTTCCGGTGGGACGGAGCGGTTTTTTTGTTCCGGGAGCGGAAGTAAAATGGCAAATTCTTCCAATTCCGTGTGGTCCCCGAAATCAGCTCCGCGCATGATTCCGAACGGGTGTTTTTGTTTATTCGGAACCGTTTCGGAACACAAAAACCGGACGGGAAAACCCGCTGAAAATTTCCCGAAAAACACCGGTCCCCTCTTGATTTTCACAGCGACATCGTTTATAATAGGGATGTGTGGAGCAAAAGGGTGAATTTTTCCACGGAAGGGAGGAGATCGGATGCTTCTGGGCACTTATCAGCATTCGCTGGACGCAAAGAACCGCATCATCATCCCCTCCAAGCTCATGGAAGAGCTGTCCGGGCGGTTGTACATGTATCCCGCCGCGGCCGGAACCTGCATCAAGCTCTACGACGAAGCGGAATGGAACAAGTACTGTGAAATGATCGAGAATCTCCCTCCCGAGAAGAGCTACGCCGTGAAGCAGCGGATCTTCCCGGACTCCCAGCAGGTGTCTCCGGACTCCCAGAACCGGGTACCGATCCCGGCGGCCATGCTGCAGAAGGCGGGCATCGAGGGCAAGAATCTCGTCACCGTGGGTATGGGCTCCTGCTGTGAGATCTGGAGCCAGGAGAAATACGAGCAGAAGCACGCCGCGGCTCCGTCTCCCGAAATCGAGGCCTTTATCGCCTCCATGGGCTTCTGAGGTGCGCGGAATGGAATTCAGTCATGTATCCGTCATGCTCCCCGAGGTGCTGGAAGCTCTGGCTCCGGAGCGGGGAGGCGTATTTGTGGACTGTACGGCGGGCGGCGGAGGTCATTCTGCGAAAATCGCGGAGCGTCTTCCGGCAGGGTCCCGCCTCATCTGTCTTGATCAGGACGACGAAGCCCTGGAGGCCTGCCGGACAAGACTGGCGGAGTTCGGAGACCGGGTGACTCTGGTCAAGGCCAATTTCCGGAATCTCGACCCCGCGCTGGACATGTGCGGAGCGGACCGGATCGACGGCGCCCTCTGGGATCTGGGGGTGTCCTCCCATCAGCTGGACGACGGGGAGCGGGGCTTTTCCTACGCCAAGGACGCGCCGCTGGACATGAGAATGGATCAGGCAGCCTCTCTGACGGCCCGGGACGTGGTGAACACCTACTCCGAAGCGGAGCTGACGCGGATCATCCGGGACTGGGGCGAGGAACGCTTTGCCGGACGTATCGCCGCGCGGATCTGCCGGGTCCGGGAGGAGGCTCCCGTCGAGACCACCGGACAGCTGGCGGCCGTCATCGCGGAGGCCATTCCCCAGGCAGCCAGACAGAAGGAAGCCCAGAACCCCGCACGCCGGACCTTTCAGGCCATCCGCATCGAGGTGAACGGGGAGCTGGACGCCATCGAGCCCTCTCTCCGGGCGGCGGCGGCGCGCATGAATCCCGGGGGACGGATGGCGGTCATCACCTTCCACTCCCTGGAGGACCGGGCGGTGAAGGACGTGTTCCGGGCCCTGTCCACGGGATGCACCTGCCCGCCGGAGTTCCCGGTCTGCGTCTGCGGAGGAAAGCCGGTGCTGAAGCTGCTGACCAGAAAGCCGCAGACTCCGGGCGCGGAGGAGCTGGCCGTCAATCCCCGGTCCCGGAGCGCGAAGCTGAGGACCGCGGAAAAGCTGTGAACCGATAAACGACAATGAGATGAGCTCAACGGAAAGGAGGACGACATGGCGGAAGAATTTGCTCTTGCCGATCAGCTGAAATCGGAATTCAGAGGACGCGGCGCGGACGTATCCGGCATGCGGGCCTCCTCCACCCCCGAGCTCATGCGCCGGGCCGAGATGGGCCGGGATCCCCGGGTCAACGTGGCCGAGGAGGCCTTCCGGGAGAACTACCGGGCCAGACAGAACGCCCAGGGGACCGCTCCTTCCCGTCCTCCGCGCACAGCCGCTCCCCGCGCGGGAATGAATCCGCAGGCCTCCCCGAACGGCGGTTACCGGCCCTCATCCGCGGCGTCCAGACCTCCCCGGACAGCGGGGGAGGGAAACGCACCCCGGACCGCTCCCGCCCGCGACACCCTCTCGGAGGAGATCGCAGGACGCGGACGGGCCAGACAGCGTGCGGCACAGGGAGAGAGGAACCGCGCGGCCGAGCCTTCCTCATCCCGCGGGACGGGAGCGAAGAAAAACCGGCTCCGGGTGGAACAGACCCGGGCGGCGAAGAAGCGCGCGGCAGCGGCGGCGGGCAACCGGACCGAGGAGATCGAGGTGCAGAGAGGCGCTTTCCCGGTGGCCATCGTGGCCCTGACCCTCATCGCCGTGCTGATCATCTTCTCCATCGTGGAGTCCCTGGCGCAGGTGTACCAGACCTCAAGCGAGATCGCCCGGATGAAGGCGGAGCTGGAGGCCCTGAAGGAGACCGCGGCGGGCATGGAACTGAAGCTGGACGAGAAGAACGACATCCGCAACATCCGGAGCATCGCCGTGGGCGAGCTGGGGATGGCGGAGGAGGATTCCATGCAGCGGCGGTTCGTCTCCGTCTCCGGCGGCGAGCGCATCGAGATCCTGGAGGCGGAGGGAGACGATTCCGCTCAGGCCGGCGGCGTGCTGTTCTCCTCCCTGGGCAAGTCCGTGAGCCGGTTTTTCGACCGGTTCAGATAGGCCCATCACCGACGAAATCCATACGACGGGCTGCAGCCCCAACCGGCAAGGCAGCCCGTTCGTTTTCGACAGTCCGGTCCGGAGGCATACCTTCCGGCACGGGCACATACACTGACGGACAGAGAACCTTCCGTCCTGATCCGGGAGCGGACCTCCCGGCGGAGCATCCATGAATCAAGAATACAATCGGATCGACCGCATCACCACGAAGCGGATCTACATGACCTTCGCCTTCTTCCTGCTGGCGGCGGTGGTGGTGGTGGGACGGCTCGCCAAGCTTCAGATCGCGGATCACGACTATTACGAATCCCGGGTGCTGAACCAGCTGACCAGGGACACCACCATCAATCCCGAACGCGGCAACATCACGGACCGCAACGGCAACATCCTGGCGGCCAACAAGACGGTCTACAACGTCATCCTGTCTCCCCACGACATTCTGGTCACCATGCAGGCCAACGAAAAGAAGAACGCCGACAGCGATCCGAAAAACGACGTACACTACGTCTGGGAGGATTCCGACTACGAGCTGTTCTGCAGCGGAGACGATCTGGACGAGGTCATCGCCGACGTGCTCTCCGCCTATCTGCCGAAGCGGGACCGGGCCTTCATTCTGGAAAAGGCAAGGAAGACCGAGCGGTACTACGAGGTGGTGGAGCGCGAGGTGGAGCAGGACATCGCGGACCGCATCGAGAGCTTCATCGCCAAATTCGGCCTCAGAGACGAGATCTACTTCGAGGCGTCCTCCAAGCGGTACTACCCCAAGGAGAGCCTGGCCTGTCACGTCATCGGCTTCACCAACTCCGAGGGAGTGGGGGTCTACGGCCTGGAGCGGTACTACAACAACGTGCTGGAGGGAACCTCGGGCCGCTACATCCTGGCTCAGGACGCCCAGAACAACGACATGCCTTTCGAGTACGAGCGGATGATCGAGGCCACCAACGGCTACAACATCGTCACCACTCTGGATATGTACATCCAGTACGAGCTGGAGAACCAGCTGGAAAAGACCTTCGTCGAGTCCGGGGCGGCGGCGCGCGTCTGCGGCATCGTCATGGACACGGAGACGGCGGGCGTGCTGGCCATGGCCGTGTACCCCTCCTTCAACTGCAACACGCCGTCGGTGCTGGATCCCTACTCCATGGCGGAGCTGGAGGCCACCGGGTACGCCGAGGGCTCCGACGAGTACATGGCGGCCTATAACCAGCTGCTGTTGACCATGTGGAACAACAAATGCGTCAGCGAGACCTACGAGCCCGGCTCCACCTTCAAGGTGGTGACCACCTCCATGGCCTTCGACGAGGGCGTGGTCAGCGACAACGACTACTTCACCTGCCCGGGCTACTACATGGTGGAGGGCTGGCCCCATCCCATCGGATGCGCCGAGACCTCCGGCCACGGCACCGTCACCTTCCGCTACGGCCTGCAGCAGTCCTGCAATCCGACGCTGATGCAGGTGGCGGAGCGCATCGGGCGGGAGACCTTCTACGACTACTTCCTGGCCTTTGGCTACGGCGGACGGACCGGCATCGATCTGCCCGGCGAGAGCTTCACGGTGTACGCGCCTTACCGGGACTTCTCCAACGTGTCCCTGGCGGTGTATTCCTTCGGCCAGACCTTCCGGACGACGCCCATCCAGCAGCTGCGCGCCATCACGGCGGTGGCCAGCGGAGGGTACCTGATGACGCCCCACCTTCTGAAGGAGGTGGTGGACGACGACGGCAACGTGATCCAGTCCTACGAGACCGAGATCGTGCGGCAGGTCGTATCCACCGCCACCTGCGAGCACATCAGCGAGATCCTGGAGGAGGGCGTGGACACGGACGGCGCGGCCAAGAACGCCTACGTCAAGGGCTACCGGGTGGCGGCCAAGACGGGTACCTCCGAAAAGAAGGACGAATTCGACGAGTTCGGGAACACCCCCTACCGGGTGGGCTCCACCGTGGCCTACGCGCCGGCGGACGATCCGAAGATCTCCGCGCTGATCATGGTCGACAAGCCCATGGAATCGGTGCCCTACGGCGGCGTGGTGGCGGCTCCCTACATTTCGAACCTCCTGACCTACGTTCTGCCGTATCTGGGCATCGAGCCCCAGTTCACGGCGGAGGAGATGACCGCCCGGGACGTGACCCTGACCAACTACGTGGGAAGCCGGGTGGAGAACGCCGTCAACGACCTGAACGGACGGGGCGTGAAATACGAGATCGTGGGCGAGGGCGAGACGGTATCCGCGCAGGTTCCGGAGCCCGGCTCGAAGATCTCCTCCGGCACGGGGCTTCTGATCCTGTATACGGGAAGCGAGCGTCCGGAGAACACCGTCACCGTGCCCGACCTCATGGGCATGACGGCCTACGACGCCAACGCGGCCGCCCTGAACGCGGGACTGAATGTCACCTATTCCGGCTCCGTCAACGGCTCCACGGCCACCGTCATCCGGCAGACCCCGGCGGCGGATTCCGTGGTGACCCGGGGCAGCGTGGTGGTGATCGAGCTGCGCCACCTGGACGGCACGGACTGATATTGGATTGATTATTGAAAGCAAAGGATTCCGAAAGAGACGTGAAACACCATTCCATCTCCGGGAGGAATCCATGCGAAACGACAAGCTGTTCGGGGGCGTTCCCCTGACCTCTCCGCTTCCCCGGGATTTCGGGGAGGGAGAGATCCGGGCGATCCGCTCCGATTCGAGACGCGCGTGCCCCGGCTGCCTCTTCGTCTGTCTGAAGGGGACGAGGCGGGACGGACACGACGCGGCGGCTGAGGCTCTGGCGGCGGGCGCGGCATATATTCTCGGCGAGCGTCCCGTTCCCGGGGTGCCGGAGGAGAAGATGCTCCTGACGCCGGACACCCGCCTGGCCGAATCCCTTCTCTGGAACAATTTCACCGGACGGCCCGCGGACGGGATGCTGAAAATCGCCGTCACCGGGACCGCCGGGAAGACCACGGTGACCCTTCTGCTGTCGGAGATCCTCCGGGCGGCGGGTCGGAAAACCGGAGTCGTCACCACCGTGCGGTGCGAGGCCGGCGGCGTGCCCGTGGACCTGGGGGAAAACGGAGGCTCTTCGGTTTCCGATATCCCCGGAGCCATGACGACGCCGGATCCGGAGTACTTCTTCACGGCGGCGCGGACCATGCGGGATGCCGGATGCGGGGCGTTCCTCTACGAGGCGTCCTCCCAGTCCCTGGCCCTGAAAAAGACGGCGGCGGTGGTGCCGGACATCGCGGTGTTCACCAATCTCTCGCCGGAGCACCTGGATTTTCACCGGACCATGGAGGATTACTTCCACGCGAAGGCCTCCCTCATGAAGGGCGTCCCCCGGGCCGTCATCAACGGAGACGACCGGTGGCTCGCCCGGCTGCCCTCCATGTTCCCGGAGACGGACACGATCCTCTGCTCCGCCGGCGATGAGAGGTCCGCGGGCATGAGACGGACGGCGGGAAAACGGCGCGGCGACGTGACGGCCCGTCGGATCCGGTCCCTGGGGCCGGAGGGGATGGAGTACCTGTTCTTCTCGGGCAGGGCGGCCTTCCGGGTCAGGACTCCCATGCCGGGGCGGTATTCCGTCTACAACACCATGCTGGCCTCCGCGGCGGCTCTTCTGACCGGAGCGGATCCGGCGGTGGTGCGGGACGCCGTGGCGGGCTTCCG
>Ga0256405_10009805_pt1 | contig 12931 bp, 4 predicted proteins | sample RumenRJG_02DNA_FD_189096 | JGI IMG/M metagenome (GOLD analysis project Ga0256405, IMG submission 189096) | Bovine rumen microbial communities from Lethbridge, Alberta, Canada - RJG_02 | ecosystem: Host-associated > Mammals > Digestive system > Stomach > Rumen | place: Canada: Alberta | collected...
ATTGATATAACTGCATCTTTTTTTGTAAAACCTTCAGAAATATAAATTTGCATTAATACATCAAAAACATAAACAAGAATATGGCCAGAACCCATACAAGGATCTATGATTTTAAGATCTTCAATTTTTAAATTTGAAATTTCTTTTCTAATATTGGAAAGTTTTTTCTCAACTTCTGGTTCTTGTTCCGCTTCTTCAACATAATATTTCCATTGATTTTGTAATTCAATATTAGGATGCACTTCTAACCATAATTTTCCAATGGAATTTTCAACCATATATTTTACTATCCAATCAGGAGTGAATAATTGAGTTGCAGCAGGTATCTTTTCTTTAGTGATTTTTATACCTTTTTTTAAATCAGCAAATGTTTCTTCTTTTAATTCACTATTATAAAATTGGTAAATCCATCCAATAATTTCTACTTGCTCACCAAAGTCTTCTTCTGAAATTTTTTCAATTAATTGTCTAATTACTCCTTTTTCATCAGTAAATTTAATATTAAATAATAATTCCATATAATCATCAGTTTTTTCAAACAAACCCGGTAATATATCATTTAATTTATTACATTGTTTAACGAACAAAAAATGGAATAAATCATCATACTTATTTTCTTCTTTAAAATTAATAATTTTCTCTTTATCCTCATTGGAATAATCTAAGTCAATATCTAATGCGTATGTGATAATATCAGGTTCTATTTTTCCTTCAGTTTCAGAGGACAATACTCTTGTTCTAGTAGGCAAATAATCATTAACCTCCAAAAACCGAATAGCAATTATCCTATTAAACCAAGTATAAGCTACTTGTTCCATAACACTATTAAAATCGTTCTTACTGATTTCTCTAATAAGACTTTCTCTTTTAATTATATCTTCATCATAAATTGTATGTTGACCTGCTCCAAAATCATATGTTTCCATACCGTCTGCTTTAAAAATTGGTTCGGCATTACCATCAGAAGTAATACCAATCAAACTAGCCTGATACTTCACACTTTCAATCATCTTACGACGAGATTCAACAGCAAAAGTCTTAATAGCATTCTTATCCATATTATTCAACACCTAAAGCTTTAAACACTGCTTGAGTAGGGGAATCATAGAAAATCAAAGTGAACTTACCAAACAACTCTGCAGGCACGGTTGCTATATCCACACTAGAACTAATTGGAAGAAGAACTTTTGTAGCTCCACTATCCAAACATAATTGTAAAATATCCGCCAGATTATCTAATTTATTTATTGTTCCTCCAATACTGAAGTCTCCTAATATAGCTATACTTGGTAAAACTTGTCTATCCAAAGCTACACTGCATAATCCTACAAAACATGCCAAAGATAATTGATTTGTCATGCCAACACCCATTAAATCTTGGACCTCCATCAAATAATCTGTATTGTCCATATCAATGGTCGAATTAATAGATCTGAAGTTGGACTTAAGATACTTGTATGCAGTCTTGATTGCTTCCTTGTTTTCCTTCTTGGAACCAACACCAACAACATCAAACTTACCAGATCCGAAACTCTTTTCAGTTTCTATTTTATAAACTCCCAATTTGCCGGAAACAGAAGAATTGCCTACAGTAAATAAATGTCCTGGTTTCAGGGAACCTTCTGGAATCAATTTACCACTTGATTGTTCTCTGACTGTGACAAAATACTCTTTATTCTCTGCCAAGTCAATATATGAGAAATTGGTGTCATAGAACTCCATTCCCCCGATTCTTTTTAATTGTTCCTTAACTCTTCTTCTTGATTCAAGAGCAATTTCCAATATTTCCCTCAATTCTTCCTTATCAAAATTGCCATCCGGATAAATAATCTTGATTAAACCGGAAACCATCTTTTTAACAGCAATTGTGTCCCTTTGGTTTAAGTCGCGACCTAAAGTAAAATAAGTTTCATAAGCATCAGTAAATGGACGTTTTCTCATTTCCCTCAAATATTCAGCTAGGAAATCAGTTATGAAACCAAAATCATTTGTAAAGAATTCCGGCCTGTATTTAGGTATTTCCCAACCTGGAAGATAGCAGTGCATCCTATCAAAGAAAGCAGTGTCAGTATTCATTTCTCGTGGGAATGGATCAAACAAGCTTGATGTTTTTAGCAAGGAATCAACGCTTGAGTTTATGTTTCCAACAAACACCATGGATGCATTGGCATTTTTCTCTTCCTTACCTCTTGAGAATGAACCTGATGCCATGAAATCTTTCATAATGGCAATTCCATCCTGGTCTTTGAATTTGATTCCTGCAACTTCATCGAAAGCGACACAATCCCACATACCCACTAAACCTATTTGTTTAGTGCTCATATTGTAAAATAAATTAGCCACAGTGGTTTGTCCACCTGAAACAAGAATGCTGTTTGGAGAAATTTCTTTATAGATATGAGATTTACCTGTTCCACGTGGTCCTAATTCGCATAAGTTGAAGTTGTTTTCTGCAAGAGGAATCAAACGGGTGATCAGCAGCCATTTTACTCTTTCATCAAATTGGGAAGGTTCCATACCGCATGATTTTAATATAAGGTCCATCCACTCTTCCTTAGTGAAATATTGCCTATTATCCAGAATATCTTCTAAATTAAGATAAGGCATTTGAATAGGTTTCAAGTTAACTACTTTAAAAGGGTCTATGTTATTTGGAGTTTCCGGAGCATATTCCAATTTAACCATGCACCATAGGTTTCCTCCGAGTAATCTTTCGAATTCCCCTGGATAACGGGCATCAATAGCAACATTCTTAAGGCCTAAATTGGAGAAAGTAGCTTGATAGTAATCAAATTTATAATTCAATTTCACAGAAACGATATCAATTACACTATATGAACCTTGTTCCCTGATTTTAGATAATATTTTTTCAGATTCATCAGGCCTTACAAAATTGTTAGCTAAAATCTCTTTTACAGTCGCTACACCTTCTTCAACCAGATCTTCATCTGTTGAGCAATATTGACCTAATAAATATTCCAATACATATACTGGAACATTTGCTCCCTCTTTAAGACGTTTAGTTAAATCTTTTCTAACAATCCTACCATCAAAAAGCCTTTTGACTTTTTGATCAAAGTCTTCTCCATCCAATTCTTCTTCCATAATAAAACTCATGATTAAACCCCGCAATAAAATTAAAAGAATGAATCCTCCTCTTGGAATGCTATGTCTATAACATATTCAATACGATCGATCTCCATATCTGTCTTGGCATCATACATTACCAAATAATACTTTTTATTTTTTGAATAAGCAATTCTTTTTAATGTGAATTTCTCTTTAAACTGTCTATCCTCAGCATAATCGCTATTTCTATCTGCAAAGATAATTACTTCATTTGATATTTTATTTCCTTCCTCATCAACAAAGAAAATAGATGCTTCTAAAGGCAATACTGTTTTAGAAATATTTTCCTTTTGGAAAAAGGTTAAATTACTTGTGTAATTTGTTATCCTATGAGTTGAATTGATTAATTGCAATTCTACTGTTCTTTGGTTTTTAGGACCTTGTTTAGAGTTAACCTCTAAAACAGGAATAATTACTTCTTCTAAAGATAAACCTCCATGTACATAATTTAAACCTGAACCTGGAGTTTTAAATACGTCCACACCAATAGGAACTGTTGCATAAACATCATTATTGTCAATGTAATCTAAATTGATACATTTTGTTCCAGCAATCTCCGTTTCATTATCGGTGAGTAAGAAACGTTTGTTTTTATAAAATGAAGATACTTTTTCTAAGTTGACTTTACTGCTTTCTTCTAATTTATCTCTTTTATAAATATAACCATGATCTGCTGTAATAATGTAATGTACAAAATTAACGTTATTTGTTAATTTATTTACAAGATTCACTATTTCATCAATAGCTTCTTGGGAAGCATTGAAAACCTCATTTTCAGTATAACTATTATCTCCTCTAGCATCAATCTGATTGTGATATATATAAACTAAATCTTTTCCTTTAAGTAAATTTCTCAAATCGCCTTGATTTAATGAATTTAATTCATCATATTGAACTGCTATGGAATTGTTATTATATGAATTTAAAATCTTGCTTCTATCTTCAGTTGATTGGCAAGGTTTACCATCAACAAGAATTTTAGAGTTATCGTATGTTAACTCCTTGTGAGGTAACAATGAAGCCATACCCAATGCTGTGTAAGATGGAACAGTGGATAATATAGGTTCTATTGTTGTTTTCCAATTAGGATTTCTTTCCAATTCATCTTTCAATTCAATTGCACAACCATATCTTAAAGCATCAGAAATAATTACAACTGTCCTATGATTTTTACCTGCAACATATCGCTTATAGAATTTCCATTGTTTTGGAATAGAAATATCATTGACATTATCAAATAAGTTAACGAATTTAGGATTTATTTCAAATAAGAATGTGTTAGCATACATATTTTCAATCAATTGACGCAAATTTTCAAAAATTTCGTTGTGTTCAATCTTGTCAAAATAGTAATAGAACTTTCTATAAGACTTATCCACTTTTACAAATCTAGTGGCGAATAATTCTATCAATTCATTAATATCATCAGGTAAAATCTCTCTTTGAAACTCATTAATCAAATAAATAAACTTATTTGCCCAATTAAGAGCTTGATATCCATTTTCATATTTTTTATAGAAATGAGTTTTACCCCTATATTCTAAAACTTCATCTAAATCAAGCTTTTCCTTGTTTTCATAAAGAAGATTCACATAATGGGAAATGATCTTCTTATCAAATATTTCAAAGCTGTCACATTTAATATAAGAATCTACAAGTCTTTGACTTATTGAACTTGGAATCTTTAATTTCTCTTCCAAAATAGCTGCAATGCTATCATAAACTTCCATATAATTGGTATTGTTCATAAAATTATCAATGAATACTCTTGGATTGTTCTTATCTTCAATCAAAAACCTTTCCCAAGATTTTGGAGGATTTCCTTCAAATAGGCTTGCAGTGTAATTCAGTATTAAGGAAACTGTTAATTTATCTACAGTTGGATTGTCTTCCTTATATCCGAATTTCTGATATACAAAATCCCAGAATCTATCAATGACATTGAATTTGCTAAAGCTTTCAATGATTGAATAATCCTCTTCAAAGTGCTTAATGATTACTTTCCTTACAATATAATCAAAGTTTATGGTCTTTTCCTTAGCCAAAACAGTTAATATGCCCATTTCAATATTTGTGTTTGTATATTCCTGAATATTCAGTGCTTTAAAAGCATTGATTCTTGAAGCAGCATTCCAAAAGCCAGAATATTTGCTTACAATATCTTTATATTCCTTGGAAAGACCTAATTCATTAAGAAGTATATCACTCTTTTCTGCAGAGTATAAATAAGCATAATGAACCATATCAGCAAGATAATTGTCTTCATCAGAAGGTTTCCTAAATGGAGCATATACTAAAAAATTAGTATTAGGATGTTCTGATTCAATATAATATTTAGTGTAGATCCAATTATCTTCCTTTAAGAGATATAACTCTGCATTTTCAAGGTTGATGTTTTCTATTTCCTCTTCAAATTCCTTAGATTCATCATACCACATAACTATTTGACGATAATCGGAACCCAAAAAGATTTCATTTATTTGTTCTTCTATATTTGTAAGATTCATTATTTAATGCTCCATCATATTTTCTTAAGCAAGTTTATTTTTTTAGCTTTTTGTCCTTCTTTGGATATTTCCACATTTTGGAATTTAGCATGATTTACCTTTACTCCATCATCTAAGTCTATTTCTATTCGTTGGTTAGCTATATGTGCCAATGCCTCATCATAGACTTTGATTTCATCCAATTGCTTGATGTATTTGGATTTGTCTTTAGTTGCTTTAGATACTTCAGATTTGTTTGATGAGTTTGCTATGATGCTTTCACAGTTAGCTAGGTTTTGTTCTATCGCTTTTTGAGTTTTGTGCAAGTAATCAGTTCTAACTCTAGCTACAAGTCCAGGTTCATATCTATGCATATATATAAGACATTTGAATGCGTTTTGTTTTCCGCTGTCGAATTGCCAATAAATTGGACATTTCTTATATGTTTGCGCATGATCTTTGAAGAAGTCTGTTAGGAAGTAGTTTCTGATTATTTCTCTGCTTGTTTTACCTTTTTTATTTAAGGCACCTGCTATGAAATCTAGGTTTTCTTCTAGTGTTTCTTCTCCAAAGCAGACTTTGACGAATTCTACGAATCTGCCTACAATGTCATCATTGAAGTATTCTGTGTCTAGGACAGGGATGATGTTATCATCATCTGGGATGAATTTGGAGTAGTTGTTTATGTTAAATTCTCCTCCAGCAAATTGTAGACCTTCTTCATCTAAACTATATCTACCAAACATACAACCTACTGCATAAGATATAAATGATTTTATAAAATTATCTAAATTTTGACAATCCATAGTAATATCTTTATTTGGAATATTAGTATCAAATTCAACACTATAAATTTCAGAAAATATTTCATTTAATTTTATTTCGTTAGATTTTAAATTGAAAAAATCATTTTTCTTATTTTGTTTATATGTATAAAAAGATTCTTTTAAACTCAATTTTTTATTGTTCGAATCAACAGAAGTATGATATCTGAAATTCCATGAAGTTTCTTTTTCATCCCAATCTCTACAAGATATTCGAATATTATCTTTAACCAATTTATTTACAGTTTGTGATTTATTTTCATCATAAATTAAAGGGATTTTTTTCAAATCAGCTGCTTGGATACTTATTGTAGGATTTAAAAAATTCAAAATAATTGTAGCAAAATTAGTACATAAAAATCCTAAAGTATAAAACATAATATTTGTATCATCAAAAAATGCAGGAGATCCTGAAACATCCCATAAAAAACCATTGGAAAAATACCTCATAGAAAATTTACCTGATGAAATAAAAGACCAAGTTAAACCTTCTCTTAAATATAATCTTTCTAAAGTAGTTTTAGCACGATTAAAATTTTCTTTCTCACTCCATTTTACTACATATTCATTATTCCCAAACCAGTTACGCCTTTTTCCTCCTTTATTATAAGGTATCCAATAATTTTGTTTTATATCAATTTCTTTCATATCTTTTTTATTAAAAGATATATTGTTAGAATTAACTTCATACCAAAAACGTAAATAAGAATCATTATTTCCAGTGGTCATACCAGTTATTACTTCTGAATAATCACCAATTGTAGGGTAATTGAAGATATTAATAAAATCATCCCCAATCCAATATGCTATTGGCATTCCAGGAATATTTTTAAATTTGATTTGTTTTTTTATATATACATTATTTTCATTAAAAAATTCTCTTTCTTTTGTTTTTTCTGAATTATAATCAGTTAATCTATGAAAAGTAGAATTATAATTATTAATATAATTTCTCCTCAGTACAAATGTTGTGGCTTGAACAACTTCTCCACCAATCTCATCAAATGCCCGTGGACCTAAATGGGCCATTGATAAAAATGTATTATTTGTTAATAATTTTATTCTCAATTTTTCAAAAGTAGATAAAAACATAAATGATTGTTGTGTAATCATAGACAAAATTCCATTTTCTTTTAATAAATCTAAACATCTTTCAATAAATACTGCAAATAAATCTCCCTTTGAATCACTATAATTTTTCTTTATAAAATTTTTTAGATTTTTATTCATCCCACTTAAATTCATATAAGGAGGATTAGTGATAACTATTTCAAAATCGTCAGATAAAAATTTTGCTTGAGAAATGATATTTGTTAATATTTGTAAGTTTTTTTGATGATTATAAACATATAAATCAGATTTATCATGTCTTAAGCAGTCTAAGTTTTCAAATAAATTATCAAAATCTATCTTTCTTATTTTTAATATACTTCCAAATTCCTTTGCATCCTTAAATGAACTTAATAAATAATTTAAATCATCTTTGATTTCAGGAATTTTTGTAAATAAATAATTCATAAAATCTTTAGGAATATTATTGGATTCTTTTATAGAATATAATAATGGAACAATGTTTTTTCTTAAAATTTGTTTATTATATTTGCAAGCTTTCATTAAAACAGCAAAATAAGCTAGTTGAAAAGCTCTATCGTCAATATCTAAACCATATAAATTATATTTTAAGATATTTTCAGCTGCATCTTTTTTAGTATAACCCTCAGTGATATAAATTTGCATCAAAATATCAAATACATAAACAAGAATATGTCCGGAACCCATACAAGGATCGATAACTTTAATATTTTCTGGTTTTAATTCAGCCGATTTTTTTCTAATTTCTGCAAGTTTTAACTCAACTTCTGGCTCTTGATTTGCTTCTTCGATAAAATATTTCCAACTTAATTTTAATTCTTCATTAGGATGCCCTTCAAGCCATAAACGACCAACTGAGTTTTCAACCATATATTTAACTATCCAATTAGGGGTGAAAAGTTGAGTTGCTGCAGGAATACGTTCTTTAGGAACTTTTTCTTTTTTAATATTTTTAAAAGTATCATCTTTTAATTCTATATTATAAAATTGATACAACCAACCAATTATTTCTACTTGATCTCCAAAGTCTTCTTCAGAGATTGTATCAACTAACTGTCTAACAACACTATCATCATCAGTAAACTTAATATCAAGCAATAACTCCATATAGTCATCTGTTTTCTCAAATAAACCTGGAAGTATCTCATTTAATTTATTACATTGTTTTATGAATAAAAACTGGAATAACTTATCATTATCATTATCCATTTTAAACTTCAGAATCTTTTCTCTATCATCATCAGAGTAATCTAAATCAAGATCTAAAGCTTCTGTAATTATATCTGGTTCTATTTTTCCTTCAATTTCAGAAGATAAAACTCTAGTATAAGTAGGCAAATAATCATTCACTTCCATATATCTAATAGCTATTATCCTATTAAACCAAGTGTAAGCTACCTCTTCTACAACATTTTCGAACCCTTTATTGTTGATTTCCCTTACAAGACTTTCTCTTTTCTTGATGTCTTCATCATAAATTGTGTGTTGTCCTGCTCCATAATCATAGGTTTCCATTCCTTCTGCTTTGGAAATAGGTTCTTTAATCTCATCAGCAGTAATTCCAAGCAAACTAGCTTGAAACTTCACACTTTTAATCATCTTACGACGAGATTCTACTGCAAAAGTCTTAATAGCATTCTTATCCATAAAAATAACCTCAATTAGAGTCTTATATTAACAATATCAATTTTATCATCATCTAAACGTTTTTTAACTTCATATTTTATTTGATTTAAGAACATTTCTAAATCTTCTTCACTTTCTATTTTAACTTTAGACTGAGCGGCAATGAATTTAATAGGAAGTTCAACAGATTTTGGTTGTGCTGGAGGGTCAACAATTCCTCCCCCAGTCTCTTGAGATTTAATCTTTTTAAAATCATTGATTTTAATTATACAATTGTCTTTTAATATTGAAGCTTCATCACTTACTCCTTTAATAACAGAAATCACATTAGCTTTAGTTAACTTTTTAGATAAATTGTTAAATCTATTTTCAAAATCATTTCTAAATTTAGAATTCAATTCATCCTTAAATTCATAATCTGCATCTAAAATAGCTAAAACTTCATTTAATTCATTATTAATATCATTTCTTGGAGTTACTTTCTCTTTATCAATAATTTCCTTATGTTTTTCTTCAAACTTATCATTCAATTGAGGAAGATCTTTAATTCTGGAATAAGGATTAGTCATTCTTAGAATATCCCTAATCTGATTAACAATATCAATCAATTCCATATCACTGATAAAGTTCATATTGGATTCATAAATCTTATAGTTTCTAGCCGCCTCATCAAAATAAGTTTTTTGACTACTGGTGAAGAATTGAATAACAGAATAGGTATTATCACCCATATCCAAAAATTCATCTTCTTTTTCTACTACAAAACTATAGAACTGATTAATGGATTTTTTAGATTTTACATCCAACAATAAGTCTCTTGCATCGATTAAAGCATCCTTGCCAGGATAATCTTCATTTGTCCTATAATAAGTTAAACAATCATTAATATCGTTCAATTTTTTATCTGAAGCAACAACAAACTTGTCCATAATGAGTTCATCATTATCAGAACTGATGCTTTCATTGAAAACATCTTTTAAGAGTATTTTGACAGCCTTTACATCTCTTCTTTTAATTCCTTCTCTCTTTTCAACCAATAGCTTTTCCCTGAAATCCTTTCCATCCAAGAACTTAAAGAGTTCATCAGCTTTATGAGTCTTTAAGGAAACAATCTCAGAATTCATAATCAAATCAATTCTCTTTTGAGAGAAGAGTTTAGCAACTAACCATTCTACATCAAGTTCAATAAAACCATACGGAGCAGATGTGAACCTATTAAGAATAGACTTCATGCTTGGCTTGATATGATTGCTTGATTGCATTTCAACATATGCATACAAATCATTTAAAGCATTATTTGCTTTTGATTCCACTCCAGCAAAAGTTTCTTGAGAAGATTCCTTGATTGTAGCAATAATATCAGATTTATCAGGTGAAAAGTCCATATAAGTGAGCTTATGATAGACTTTAGATACCAAATCACCTAAAGCATCATTGATTCTTTCACTTGCATTTTTCTCCATAATGTCAACTTTAGAACCATTTACATAGACATCTGCCTGTTTAAGAGCTTTTTCAAGTAAAATAACAATTCTTGATTCCTTTTCTAAACGTTCTTCACTTTTTGCTATTTTAAGATGTTCCTTGATTTCTGTGCTGTTCTTTTGAAGGTATTTTTCAATCTGCAGGCTTTCTTCTATCTCTTTAAATACTGTGAAATCATTATTTAAATGTAAGATAACCTCTTTATTATTCTGAGATAAGCCTCTTAAAGCATTGTAAATCATTTCCTGCTCTGAACTTTCAGACAATGTAGTTTGAGCAGAGCTTTGCACATTGAAATCATAATAAGGGCTTATTATTCTAAGACCTATATCATTCTTATGCATTCCACTATCTATATTATCAATTGCCTTGTTGAAGGCAAAGTTATACTTATTGTTGTATTTGTATTTCTTTTCCTTGAAAATATCATAAAAGATAACATCAGAAGCCTTATTTAATATTTCACCCAATTCCACATTCACATTCTTGATTTCCTTATTAACATCCTGTTCTTCATTGGTTAGGAATGAATAGATGTCTCCATTTTTCTGAATCAAGGTTTCACGTTCAAGCCTTACCAATGATTTGACAATCTTGTTTCTAAGTTCTGGCAAATCCTCATCAATGTGTGAAATCATCAATATTGTGATATTGTCCAAGTTTGCCTTAATTTCCTTGACATATTTGATTAGGAACAGTGACTTTAAGACATAGACATCAAAATCAGTTAATAGTTCATTATATCCTGCTTTAATGATAACAGAGCTGTGGGAGTGATCAATAAACTGTGATAACGCATCATAGAATACATTGAATGGAACCAATGACTGCTCATCCTTTTCCATCATTTCAATAGCTGCATGCTGGAACATTGCAAGCATTGAACGTTCCCCTTCAGCAAGGTGTTTTCCTGATGCTCCATGCTCCCTAATGGATGTTAAAACGGCTTGGAGCAAATTGAATTGATATGGTATGAATGGATAGATTGATGCAAAATCATCTGCATTGGCATAATTTTTCATCTCAGCACTTTCAGTGAAACTGAAATTATTCTTCAAGATAGGTTCTACTTGTGGATAATAAGCTTTCAGCATATTATTGGCAACTTCATTTTTAGCTAAAATTCTTTTTCTAATGACTTCATCCACATTTGCAGAGGATAATGAAAGCCTTGTTTTGAATCTTCCTTGGATTTTAGAGAAGTCCTGACCTTTAACATCCACCAAATCATCAATATTCTGCTGGCTTGTAACTATAATCCATGCTTTTCCCTGACATTTGGTTCCTAAATCCTCAGTAATTGACTGCAAATTAAGCATTAATTTAGTATCATCACCTATGTACTGTCCCACTTCATCAACTAAAAACACAACATGATGATTTTTTCCTTTAGATTCACAATATTCAGCCACTTCTTCAGCAAACTTCTCAATGGAAATGTTAAAGTTTTCTTCAGCTTTTTCTGACCAGTTTTGAGCTGCGTCCTGACTCATGAAACCAATACTAACAATTGATTCCACGATTTCATCAACAATGAAATAATAATCATCTCTAACAATTTCCCAATCTTCACCATTTATATCTTTAAAAACTGATTTAAATTCTTCATATTTTCCTTCAGAATCCAATTTTTTCTCAAAATCTGCTAAAAATGGATATTCAGTACAATATCCTCTCATTTCATTAAATACTTTTATAAATACATCTAGAATCTTATCCTTTTCTGAAGAAGAATTGGAGCTTTTTGAATCGATATTGAATAATATAACATCAGTGCTGACACCGCTTGATTTAATCATATCTGCTATGACAACTGGATCTTGTATCTTATTATCTTCTTTAAAGAAATCAATAGGTCTTCTAAAACTTCCAGGATTTTCCCTATCCTCCACTTCCAATTGACTATTCAAAATGTAGGATAAAATCTTCAGGAAGTGAGATTTACCACTACCAAAGAAACCGGAAATCCAAACACCCATATCATCTGTAGGAATGCTTGTTCCTTTAGCATAAATGTTAAAGAATTCACTGAAATGCTTCTTTAACTCATCTGTCACAACATATTCATTCAATTCTTGGTATATGTTTTCTTCGTCCTTTTGACCTACTTTAATTACGCCTTTAATATCCCTATCAATAGGTTTTTCAAACATTTCTCCTATTTTCACTTACAACACCCCTTAATCCACTAATGGAAAAGCTCTATAATAATTACTATCCTTGATTGTATTAAACAGCACCAAATCGTTTCCAGAATATCTTCCAGGGAAGAACATAATAACTGGCACT
>Ga0256405_10009807_pt1 | contig 12929 bp, 9 predicted proteins | sample RumenRJG_02DNA_FD_189096 | JGI IMG/M metagenome (GOLD analysis project Ga0256405, IMG submission 189096) | Bovine rumen microbial communities from Lethbridge, Alberta, Canada - RJG_02 | ecosystem: Host-associated > Mammals > Digestive system > Stomach > Rumen | place: Canada: Alberta | collected...
CAGTGTTTTTGTTGATTACTCCTTTCTCTAAAGCGTCCTTTAACATTGCCTTTGCGATTCTGTCCTTAACAGATCCGCCTGGATTTAAATTCTCTAACTTACCTATAATCTGAGCTTTAATATTGTGAGCTTTTTCATAGCCTTTTAAATGCAGTAATGGTGTTCTGCCGATTAAATCTGTAATGCTGCTGTAAATCTTCATAATTCTTCTCTTATTAAAAACAAAAAATAAAAAATCACTTCTAAATCAAAATCAAACATCGAAGATTTAACATACTGCACCCATATTATTTACTATTCCTATCTGTTTAGTAGGTATTAAACTACAAAAGTGCTGTCAATTGCAAGCAAATTAAAAAATATTTTTCTTACTATTTTGTTTTTATTTTGATTTTCAGTTAATTAGCTACGAAAAAAGGTCACTAAAAGTGACCTTTGATAAACCGATTTTAAAATTCTGTTCTTTACAGAATAAGAGACAGGAGCGGAATTGAAATCACGCTTAAAAGTGTAGTTACAAAAGTGCCTTCAGACATTGCCTTACCGTCAATGTTGTTTTTGAGGCACAGCATGGTACCGATTGAAGCTACAGGCATACCAAGTAAAATTGTAAGAACATTGGTGTACTTGATATCAAGAGGGCTAATCTTGAAGATCAGAAATAACACTACAGGAATTGCCAGAAGCTTAATAAAGGCTAAAAGGTAGATTCTGACGTTGCTCATCATATCAAGAACCTTTACATAGGCAAGGGTTGAGCCAATAATAAGCAGTGAACCAGGTACTGTCATTGAACCTACCAGACTGCAGGCATTTGAAATCTCTTTAGGTGCACGATACTGCATCAGCACGATAATTATGGTTATGTAGGTTGCAATCAGATTTGGTGAGAAAAGAGATCTTAACTTGAATACAAACTTACCCTGCCCTGATGTGATAATCGGTACACCGAACATGAAAATCAGAACATTAAACGGAATAGAAACAATCGCTGCATAAAAGATTGCTTCAGTGCCGAAAAGTGATGCCAATACAGGGAAACCAATGAAGTTGATATTTCCGAAAATCAGCATGAATCTGTATGATCCGATAACTGAACTGTCGTTACATAGAAACTTTGAAATTACAAAGGACAGAATGAATAACACGGCATATGAAAACACACCAGCGCTTAAAACAGGAACGATATCCTCTGGCTTTGGCAGAATATCGCCCATTACTGATGACAGAATTAAAAAAGGAGCGGTTACATTCAGAATTAACGCTGAGAGTCTCTTGTTGAATTCTGTATCCATGTACTTAAGTTTGTTACAGGCATATCCAATAATAACCAGTAAAAACAGAGATGACATCTGAATTACTGTAGCAGAAAAACTCAGCATTTTATTTGTCCTCTTAAATAAATTTGGTCATATCTTAGACCAAACAATATTCAAATTAAAGAGTAAATAAAAAAATTTATTTACAAAATAAATGAGTACATTTAAAAAGACTTTATATAAGCAATTCTCTTTAAAAGCAGCCATTAAAAAACTGATGTCAGAGTTTATGATTTTTCAGCTCGAACAGAAACACACTTAAATGGCTTTGGACCAAGCTTTAAAAGCTCAACAGATGCCGTTACAAAATCAGAAATTGAAATGTAGCTGTCACCATTTAATCCTACAGGCAGGACATCATTTGAAAATTCAATTTTTCCAGATCCATAGGCATGCATATCAAGAAGCAGTGGCGGACAGAGAACTGACCACTTTACATTGCTGCACTGACAGAGTCTTTTGTAAGCATTTACACAGAGTCTGTCAATCTTGTTCTGGATATCATCAAGTATTACATCCTCAGTATCTATAACCATTTTACGTCGGTCATCACCAGAATATAAAAAAGCTGATGAGCCAAAAGCAAGCACTTTAGTATCGGTATCTTTTAAGGTTTCAATCAGATGCCATAAAGGCAGATCTTCGGATGAATACTTTGAAATGTTAAAAAATGATTCAGTGTCTATAACGTAATGACAGTCTTTTAAATCATTAAAGCTAAGTTCACTGTAATTTTTGATGACAATTCTTCCGTTACCGATAATATCGGTAAAAGAAGGTACACAAAGGACAGTCGAAATACCATGTTCCTCTGCCTTTAATACAACCTTACGTCCTATCGGAGAGTTTGCTCCCAGAATTGCTATTCTCATAGTTTGGAATTGTATCCTCTTCATCATTTACAAAGTCAGCAAGAGAGAACTGACTGTTCTTTAGCCAGTTTTCATAACGGATGTTGTAATGCCAATCTAAAAATTCCTTACTTGGCCAGTCAACTCTGTTCTCTGGCAGGAACAGCTCTTTTCCGTCATACTGGCGATATTCACTTGCACTTCCTACTGCAAGGTTTTTGGAAACTTCAAGCACTACTGTAGTTTCATCCTTGTATCTGGCGGTAATAATGCCTTTTGAAAAAAGTTTAAACAGATCTGCTCTTAAAACGATAGCATTTGGTGTTGACAGGTAACGCTCGTCATAAAAGATTCTGATAAATGCAACTCTCAGAGCATCTATCAGTGAGCATCCGGTTACAGCACATTTATGATGATATACACCAAAAACCTTGGTCTTGAAGTGATCTTTAAAGTTATAGGTACGATGCAGCGTTGCCTTAAAGTAGATTCCTGGCCATGAAGCATTTCTTGAATTTTTATCAAGCTGCAAAGAACGTCTTTCCATGCAGGTTTTCTTTAAATAGGCAGATAATGGCAGATTTCTGTTTAAGGTGATACGGGATTTGTGGTTCAAATCCATCTCAAAACCATCAGGAAGTCTTAAAATATGGGACTTTGTAAATACAAAGGTGCCATACATCTGATAGCATGAAACAGGAACCTCAGGATCACCGCCACAGGAAAAGAGGCGCTTAATAAAAGTATCTTTAGTCAGGTATCCGTTTTTGATGCCGAATTCATTCCAGCAGGAATCAGGATACAAAAACTGTCTTGACAGATAAAAGCCGCCACCAACGATATACTGATAGCCGTTTTTTTCAACCAGGAAAAGAGCCAGAGATCCAGGCGCAGGTAACTGCTCATGAGCTTCGAGGCCTAACTTAGATTCCTCTTCATCAGTGTACCAGCAATTAATAACAGACGAGCCATTGATAATATAATCTGACTTGATAACCTGATACCAGTTATATGAAACCTTACATATAAGAATGTCAGTTACAAAATCTTTCATATACTTTCCTGAATTTAGCTTCATTGTACGTAAACGTTTTGTATAGAATAACATACAATGACATGACTATGCTTATTAATTGAGTATAGTTTTATATTCAGAGGAAATTAAAATAAAGAATGACAAAAGTCATAATTCATATAAAAATGACTTTTGTCGTATAAATTACTTTTTATTGATAGCTGCGTTTACTTCTTCAGGAAGGATAATATCTTTTGTCAGATCAAGATACCATGAACTTTTAAGCACAGCTTCTCTCTTATAAAAGGCAGCATGGAAAAGATCTAGAATAAGATACTTGCTCGAAATAAGTTCAGGCGCAATTTCTGCTTTTTTTGCAATCTCAGTAAGTTCATGCTTCAACTTTTTCTGATAATCTGAAACCACCTGACTAGTACAGGAAAAATAATCATAAGGAAGAATAAAATCATCAGGAAGCTTTAGACTTTTACCTTCTGCAAACCACTTCCTGACATTCTCGCAGTTCTCTCTGATAGCTCCCCATTTCATACCGCTTGCAGCTAATGTTTTAGCATTTATAAAGTTCAGACGGCAAATAGAGGTTAAAGCCTTAGAGGTAATAATTCTGTTTAAAGCATCATTATCTGCTATTGCTTTTTCATAACGGCGGATACACAACACCTTTAAAATAGCCAGTTCTTTTTTGTTCAAAGAGCCAGCACCAGGAACTTCAGTATAAAGCAGCTCCTTATCCGTATCCTTTGTCAGCACCTTTACAAAGCGCTTCATTTCAAGAGCAAACCATGAGAGTCTGACATCATCTGATTTAACCGAAGATAAAAGTTTTTTATACAGACTTTCTAAAAAAAACACATCATTGGCGGCATATTCAATCTGTCTGTCAGACAGAGGTCTTTCAGACCAATCTGATAAAGTCTGATCTTTTGGAAGATCAATATCAAGATATTTTAATAAAGTCCCCTGCAGACCAACGCTGTAACCAAGATTTAAAAATGACATTAAAAGCTGAACATCAATAATGTTGTCACAAAGGGCTTTATCAAGACCAAGTTTCTGACCTTCTCTGTGCAGAATTGAGAGATCTTCAGAGCCTGAGAATACCAGAAGTTTTCCTTTAAATGAGGATAAGGAAACAATAAGAGATTTGATATCAACAGCGTAGACATCTATAAGATAAGCCTTGTCCTGAATGCAGAGCTGAATAATGTCAAGTCTTGGATAAAAAGTGGTTACACGGTTAAATTCAGTATCAAGACTGATACAGTAACTTTCATTTAATGAATCAATTAGTGAGGTAACTGAATTTAAAGTATCGGGGGTATTTACAAGAATAATATTATGCATTTTGCTTCCAAAAAATTTTGTATATTGTAACCGAGATTTTTTGAAAAGAAAAATTTAAATATGAAGAATAAGATGGTTAACAGGAGAAAATAAAACTGGCCGGAATATCCGACCAGTAATTTGTTAACCATTTAAACGATTCTGCTTTAAGAAGCGTCTCATTACCTTGCCTACAGGAGACTTTGGAAGCTTCTCCACAAACTCGATATGCTTTGGCATCTTATAGCCAGTGAGATAATCGCGCAGGTAAGTCTTAAGCTCATCAGCAGTCAGAGATGGATCTTTTTTAACTACGAAAAGCTTTACCGACTCACCGGTAGTCTTAGATGGAATACCAATTACCGCACATTCAAGAACTCTTTCGTTCTGACTTACAACATTTTCAATTTCGTTAGGGAAAACATTAAAGCCTGAAACCAGAATCATATCCTTGAGGCGATCAATAATTCTGATGTATCCGCCTTCTTTCCATACAGCAATATCACCAGTCTTAATCCAGCCATCGTGCATTACATTTTCGGTTTCCTTCTCATTATCGAAGTAACCTTTCATAACCTGAGGACCTTTAAACTCAAGCTCGCCGTCTTTGTTTAAATCCCAGATTTCCTCACCTGTATCAACATCTACGATACGGGCCAAAGTTGATGGTGTTGGCAGACCGATGCTGGCATTATATCTCTTGTGGGTATATGGATTTACACAGCAAAGTGGTGAACACTCAGTTAAACCGTAACCTTCTAAAATAGGAATACCACCTGATGCTCTCATAAAACGCTTAGCCACACCAGTCTGTACAGATGAACCGCCACTTACAGCAAGACGCAGATTACTTAAATTACATCTCTTGAATACCTCATAGTTTACAAAAGCATTAAAGAGCGTATTTACACCAGTTACAATGGTTAAATCAGGGGTTTTCTGCAGAACCTTGATTAAAGCTTCAAAGTTTCTTGGATCAATAATCAGAATATTCTTAGCACCAATTGAGAAGGCAAACATCAGGTTTACTGTCATCGCAAAGATGTGATAAAGAGGCAGTGCGGTTAATATAACTTCCTCACCTTCATGCAAGATTGGCTGCATGAATGTTCTGGCCTGGGCAATATTTGAAATGATGTTGCCGTGAGAGAGCATTGCTCCTTTAGGTTTACCGGTAGTACCGCCGGTGTACTGCAGGAAAGCAATCTCATCAAAATCAGCGTTATGCTGATTTAAGGTTAATTTTCTGCCTTCAGCTATGCACTTTGTAAAAGGGATTACACGTGCTTTATCATAAGGCTTAATAATCTTCTTTATATATCTTGCAGTAAAGTTAATTACAGCCCCCTTTAAGAATGAATGAATATCGCCTAGGGAAGCTGCAATAATATGCTTTAGATAGGTCTGATCAGATATCTTTAAAAGCTCAGGAATATTAGCTTCAAAAGCTATAATCACACTGGCCTTGCAATCTCTTAAAACACCTAAAATCTCATGAGAAGTATATAAAGGATTGATGTTGATGATCTGCATGCCACACTTAAGTCCGGCAAACACAGACATAGGATACTGGAACATATTTGGTAAAAGCAGCGCCAGTCTGTCGCCAGGTTTTACACCAAGTGTGTTCTGCATATAAGCTGCTAAAGCATCTGTTTTCTCCTTTAACAGCTTAAAAGTTATGGAGGAGCCAAGACTTACGAAAGACGTTCTCTCTCCATATTTATCACAGGTCTTGTCAAACATCTGAGGAATGTTTTCATATAGCTTTGGATCAATTGTATAGGGAATACCCTTAGGATAACTGCTAAGCCATGGCGTACGATTTAACACCATTATTGAAAACTCCTTTGTATGTTTACCTGTTATTTATTATGTTTTCTGGCAAACTCGTCCATAAACTTGATGAGAACCTCTACACCCTCTAAAGGCATAGCATTATAGAAACTTGCTCTCATACCGCCTAAAACCTTATGGCCTTTGATACCTACAAGCCCCTGAGCCTTGGCAGCTGCTACGAATTCGTCATTTAAAGACTCATCCTTTAAGGTAAATACGCAGTTAACTCGAGATCTGTCCTTTACTGCGATTTTAGTAACATAAAAATCAGATGAATCAACATAATCATACATCATTTTTGATTTTTTAATGTTACGACGCTCTAATTCTGCTACACCGCCTAAAGATTTAATCCACTTAAAGTTTAAATTTGCCATATACCAGGAAAAAGTACATGGTGTATTGTACATGGATTCAAACTTGGCAAGTACTGACCAGTCTAAAACTGATGGACAGTATTTTCTTGCTCTGCCAAGTAAATCTTCACGAACGATAGTCATAGTCATACCTGATGGACCTACGTTCTTCTGAAGACCAAATATGATGGCACCAAACTTTGATACATCAATTGGTCTTGTCAGGATATCTGATGACATATCAGCAATTAAAGGCACATCACCAGTATCAGGAAGCTCGAATGATTCAATACCGTTTACAGTCTCATTTATGCAGATGTAAGCATATGAAGAACCTTCAGATACCTTCATCTTTGAGTAATCAACATAATAAAGACCGTCATCACCAAGCTCAGTACACTCGTGTAACACAGCGTCACCATAACGCTCAGCACACTCTTTGTATGCACAGCGAGACCAGTGACCTGTAACAAAGTAATCAGCCTTGCCACCTTCTGGCAGTAAGTTCAAAGGAATAGCTGCAAACTGACCACGGCCACCACCCTGCTCAAATAAAACTTTGTAGTTTGATGGAATATTTAAAAGTTCTCTGATTAAAGCTTCAGCTTCAGCGGCAACCTTCATAAAATCAGCAGAACGGTGTGAAATTTCAACAACGCCCATACCTGTACCGTTAAAATCTCTGAACTCCTTCTGAGCGTGATCCATTACCTCATCAGGAAGCATGCATGGGCCTGCATAATAGTTCCAAACCTTACTCATAATTTTCTCCAAACTTAAAGTTTTAAAAAGTGGTAAAAAAATATGGGACAAAAGTCCCATATTAAAATCTGTTACAGATTATTCTCTGTGTTATCCTCTGATGGACCTGCCTGCTCAGTAATACTCTCTGTCTTTTCTTCAGTATTTTCTGGATTATCTGAGATTACAATTCCTGCTTCAGCATTTTTCTGAGCTTCAAGCTCGAGCTTTCTTGCCTCAGCTGCCTTCTTGGAATTCTCAACTACATCCTCTGGAATTGACTGAATAGCCATTACAGAATCACCTTCATACATTCTCATCAGAATGTTACCAGCACCATATCGGCTGATTAAAGGAGTATCAGACATGGCAGAACGCAGCAGCTGACCCTGATTTGAGATAATCAGGTAATCTGAATTATCAGCAGCAGGTACTGCACCTACAACGTTACCGTTTCTGTCAAGATTTCTCATGATAATCACGCCCATACCGCCACGGTTGCGCATTGGAATATCAGAGAGTTTTAATCTCTTGCCAAAGCCGTTGGCTGAAGCGATAAGACACTGACTGTCATTAGCTACATCCTGAGCTGTTGCAACCATTAAGGATACAACCTCGCCTTCACCTCTGATCTTGATACCGCGGATACAGCCTGAACCACGACCAGATGGACGAACACCAGAACCTGAGTGGCGATCGATTGAAACATCATCACCTTCATTATCTGATGAGCTGTCATTATCATCGTTATCCTGGGTATTTTCAGCATCATCTGATTCACTGTCTAAAGCTGAAGCCTTGTGGAACTCACAGAAGTGCTGAGCGTAACCATTAGAAGTAAACAGATAGATGTCATCGTCACCTGTGGAAATCTCAACACCGATAAGCTCGTCACCTTCACCTAAATTTACTGCCTTAATTGGGTTAGAATTCATTCTCTTTACAAAATTTGCAAAGGCTGAAAGCTTAACTCTCTTTACAAGACCCTTCTTAGTGGCCATAAAGAAGTTTTCATCGCCGTTGAATTCAGAAATTGGCAGCAGAGCAGTAATGTGCTCGTGGTTATCAGTATCAATATTAAAGAAGTTCTGTACCGGTACACCCTTGAAGGCACGATTGTCTGAAGTTGGCAGATCATAAACCACGCTTACGAAGGCACGACCTAAATTGGTAAAGCACATCATCTTATCATGGGTTGAGGCTACAACCACCTTGGTAATGTAATCCTCATCCTTTAACTTGGTAGCCATCTTGCCACGGCCACCGCGTCCCTGGCTCTCATAGATGGAGATATCCTGGAACTTGATGTAACCCTGAGCTGAGAGGGTAACAATTACATCCTTGCGAGGAATTAAATCAGCCTTGTTAATCTTACCGATATCAACGGTGAAGTTTGACTTTCTGGCATTACCAAAGCGTTCTTTAATCTCAAGGAGCTCTTCACGGATAACTTCTCTTAAACGCTCTGGACGGTTTAAGATATCAAGATAATTCTTGATATTAGCAACCAGTTCCTTGTAATCGTTCTTGATTTCATCCTGAGCTAAATGAGTTAATCTTGACAGCTGCAGAGCTAAAATTGCTTTTGCCTGAGGCTCTGACAGATAGTATCTGCCGTTTACATAGCCACGATCATCACCGATACCCTGTGGAGTTGCATAAGACAGACCTTCTTCAGTTCTTTCAATCAGGGCGTTTATCATTTCGCCTTCCCAGGCTTCAGCCATGAGTTTTTCTCTTGCCTCTTCCTGATTTGCAGATGAGGTGATAAGGTCAATCACGCGCTGAATGTTGGCTTTTGCAACTAATAAACCTTCGTCAACATGAGCCTTTCTTCTGTCCTGACGTAACAGGTAAACCGTTCTTCTTGTAACAACTTCACGACGGAAATCAACAAACTCTTTTAAGATCTGCTTTAAGTTTAAGGTCTTAGGTTCACCGTTAACTAAAGCCACCATGTTGATTGGGAAGCTGGACTGAAGCATGGTGTTCTGATAAAGATTATTCAGAACAGACTCTGGATAAGCATCACGCTTTAAGTCAATTGCGATCTTTACAGGATTGTTCTTGTCTGAAAGATCGTTGATTTCAGAAATACCTTCAATCTTCTTGTCGCGGATTAACTGAGCAATCTGCTTTACAATATCAACCTTGCGTACAACATAAGGGATTTCATCAACATAAATTGTGGTTCTGCCGTTCTTGTCTACTTCGTTATGAGTCTTGGCTCTGATAATGCAGCGGCCTCGACCGGTTGCATAGGCTTCACGAATACCATCATTACCGACAATGGTACCACCAGTTGGAAAATCAGGACCAGGAACAAGCTGCATCAGTTCATCAAGAGTGATCTCAGGATTATCTAAAACAGCAACGGAACCATCAATAACCTCTGAAAGATTGTGTGTAGGAATGTTGGTTGCCATACCTACAGCAATACCTGAAGATCCGTTTACCAGCAGATTTGGGAATCTGGTTGGCAGAACAACCGGCATCTGCTCAGATTCGTCATAGTTAGGACAGGTGTCGACAGTTTCCTTATCAAGATCTTCTAACATTGCCTCGGCAATTTTAGTCATCTTAACTTCGGTATAACGCATTGCAGCTGCGCCTAAACCATCGATATCACCGAAATTACCCTGACCGAAAATCAGAGGTTCACGCATGGAGAAATCCTGTGCCATACGAACTATAGTATCGTATACAGCTGAATCTCCATGTGGGTGGAATCTACCGATAACGTCACCTACGATACGAGCTGACTTTTTGGTAGCACCGGAGGAAACCACTCTTAAATCGTGCATATCAAAGAGAACACGACGATGTACAGGCTTTAAACCGTCTCTAACATCAGGAAGAGCACGATCAACAATAACTGACATGGCGTAGTTAATAAAAGACTGTCTTACTTCCTTTTCAAGATGAACAAGATCTCTTGATTTTGAAGGAGAGCCTAAAGAGGAAACCGGTGTTGCACTGATAAGATCTTCAGGGGCAACCTGCTCAGGATTTTCCTGCTTTCCTAATTCATCTTCAATATTTGGATTATCGGTATTATCTGACATTAAAATTTACCTTATATTTTTGATATTTATATAATCGAATAATTATATCATTTTAAGGTTAAAAATCAAGATTATTAGGAGATTCAGTTCATCCGTTTTTACTTGAAAAATAGTAAAAATTCGTTGATAATTTACGCAAAATTTTTTTGATGTGGAGCTATGGTATGTGGTTTAAAAATGCCCGTTTTTATACTGTTGATTTAAGTGAGTTAAATCAAGTATTTTCTAATCCTCAGGAGCTTGAAAATGCTCTTGAAAAAGCAAAATTCAAACCTTGTCAGGCTCAGGAAATCTCAACTATTGGTTTTGCCCCTCTTTTCGGAGGTGAAAGCGCCTACCACTTTTCTTCAGGTTCAAACTTCTTTTTCAAGATGGTTGAAGAAACCAAGCTGCTGCCATCTTCAGTTGTTAAAAATGAACTTGATGCTCAGTGTGATGTTAAGGAATTAGAGCTTAAAAGGCAGTTAAGAAAGAATGAAAAGGATGCCCTGAAAACCGCAATTACCGGAAAGCTTTTAACTCAGGCATTTGCAACTCGCCGCGAACTGCTGATTTTCATCAACAAGGATGAAAAACTTTTATCTGTAGCTGCAACATCAGCTAAAAGAGCAGAAAAGGCAATCGCTCTTTTCCGTGAAGCCTTCTCTACTTTTCCTGCAAAACTTTTATCACCTAGATGTGTCGTTGAAGACAGAATGACTTCCTGGCTTAAAGAAAACAGACTGCCAGAAAAATTTGAATTTGGTACTGACACCATTTTAAAGAGTACTGATGAAGACGGTGGTATCATCAGAGCAAGCCGTGAAGATTTAACTTCTGAAGAAATTTCTGTACATCTTAATGCCGGCAAGGTTGTAACCGAAATTGGTCTTGCCTATAACGATGCACTAAACTTTGCGTTAAGCTCAGATATATCTGTAAAGCGCCTGAAGCCTACAGATATCTATTTAGAGAAAAACTTAAATGCCAATCCTGAAGACGAGATTGAAGATCTGCAGTCTCAGCTCGTTCTGCAGGGTGAGCTTTTAACCGAACTTGAAATTTACTTACTGGAGATCTTTGACTGTGACCGTTAAAAAACCAGAGTTATTAGCACCAGCAGGAAGCTTAAAACATCTGCATATGGCACTTGCCTATGGCGCTGACGCTGTATATGCAGGCGTTCCAAAATGGTCTTTAAGAGTACGCGGTAACGGATTTATTCGCGAAGACTTCATTAAAGGTATCGAAGAGGCTCATTCCATGGGCAAAAAGGTGCATGCGGTTTTAAATATTATTCCTCATGTACGCCGTGTTGCCGCATTTGAAAGAATTGTGGATGAAATGGCTCAGTTAAAGCCTGATGCTTTTATTATGGCAGATCCTGGTCTTATCGATATCGTAAGAAACCGTTATCCGGATATTCCTATTCATCTGTCTGTACAGGCAAATACTGTTAATGCAGGCTCTGTAAAATTCTGGCAGAAAGTAGGTCTTACAAGATGTATTTTAGCCCGTGAACTTTCTTTGACCGAAATTGATATGATTAAGCAGGAATGCCCTGACATGGAAGTTGAGGTTTTTGCTCACGGAGCCTTATGTATTGCAGTTTCAGGTCGCTGTCTGATTTCAGGACTTCTTTCTCACCGTGATGCAAATATCGGTGCCTGCAACAATTCATGCAGATACGGATTTAATGTAAGAAACGTTCATTCTGCAACAGCAGATGATGTAACTACCTTTGATGCTGATACAGTAACTATCCTTACAGCAGAGCTTGAAGAGAGCATGCATCACAAGGGCGAATGGATGACCATGGAAGAAGATCTTAACGGTTCATATCTTATGAATTCAAAAGATCTCTGCACCCTTACTGTATTAAAAGAACTTATCAGAATCGGAGTTGATTCTCTGAAGATTGAAGGCAGATCCCGTTCACCATTCTATTCAGCAGCCATTTCAAGAGCCTATCGTCTAGCCATTGACGCAATCTGCGAAGGTCGTGAAATTCCAGATGAAAGCTTCTTCATCGTAAATTCAATTCCATCTAGAGGCTATACCACTGCTCTATTAGAGCCTCACCGCCCTGACAAAACTCAGGACTATGAGACTAATTCACCAAATCCTGGCAAGCTTCAGATCTGTGGTGAAATTACCTCACAGGAAAGCGACGGTACTTTAAATATCGATGTAAAGAACCGCTTTGAAAAGACCTCAAACATTGCTTTATTTACACCTAAAGGCATGGTTAAGCTTGACGGCAGCACACTTACAAATGCCAAAGACGGAAAAGAGCTTGATGTAGCTCCTGGTACTGGCTGGAAGGTTAAGTTAAAGCATCCAGATAAAGTTGACCTTTCAACTGCGGTAATGCTCAGAATTGATGAGTAATACAAATAAAATAGCGCTTCATACTAACT
>Ga0256405_10009808_pt1 | contig 12926 bp, 12 predicted proteins | sample RumenRJG_02DNA_FD_189096 | JGI IMG/M metagenome (GOLD analysis project Ga0256405, IMG submission 189096) | Bovine rumen microbial communities from Lethbridge, Alberta, Canada - RJG_02 | ecosystem: Host-associated > Mammals > Digestive system > Stomach > Rumen | place: Canada: Alberta...
TTCTGAAGTTGATAAAAAATTTGGCTGACGAAAACAGAAATTACAAAAAAATTTTTGGTAATGTATTTTGGTTAGAAGTGGTAAAGGAAAAAAATTATAGCTGGTTTAATTTGAGGTTAAATTCCAATAATTGGCAATTTTTTGAAAAATGAGGATAGACTGCGCCTCAACCTCAAATCTTTAATTCCGATACAACAGATAATACAAACTGAAATTAAAGGAATCATTATGGCAAACATTATTGAAAAAGAGCTCGATAAAGCAAAGAATAAAATGATTAAGACAATTGTCGTTACCATAGAAAAAAATACGAAAAATGAAGAAGAGAAAGAAATCGTAACACTGACAAGAGACAATGTGGCTATCGTGGAAGCCATGATTCGTAATGACTCTGCTTATATTAAATCACACAAGAAAGGCGCTCATCCTACAAGTAAGTATAATGGTTCAACAGCCTACTGGATGGGTGAGTGAAAATTTTTCTGTAAATAGAAAAACATATCCTTGTACATTAAAATTCATGACTTTGCTGTGGTAAAATACGATATTTTTGGAAACAAGCCTTAAATTCTGTTAGTATGACCTAGAAACTTAAGTGATCAATTTCTGGGGCCATACTACTTCCAGTTACTGCTTTAAAAAATTCTCAGGATGTTTTTCTATTTACAGAAAGATTTTCACATACTCCGGTAATCATCAATGCTATAAACTCTTTTTCAGATTCCTTTATATTTGCCACAAAATCATCATAGCACTTGGCATTGGATGGTATTTTCAGTCCGTGTTTGATTACGGAAATATCGTTTCTCGGATGCACATTCCCTTCATATGTTGAACCTCTGTTCATCCATAACTGATAATCCATGCTTAGTGTGGTTTCAGGATAAATGTAGTAACCTGACTTGGCATCAAATCTGAACATATACGCCAATACCTGCAGATAATCCTTATTGCCTATGTTATGTGCAGGCTTGTATTTCGCATCAGCAATGATTCTGTTATCCGTATTTTTACTGATAAAATCCGGATAAATAAGACCAATGTTTCCATGAAACAGACGTTGAGCGCCAGTCCCCTCTTTATTTTTCGGATGATGGAACCAGTCGCCGATTAGTGTGGAAATGTATTCTTCCCACAGCCATGCCCCGTCAAACAGGATACCATATATGTTCTTTGAACCAGCCCCTATCTGATGCTTCTGATGCTGAAGTATCAAAAGACACAGCCTCTGCAGAGCTCTATATTCACGAAAGTAGGCATGTCTTATGGTATTTTTCTTATTCTGAATAATAATATTCTGCCTGTCGAAATATTCATAGTTCTGAGTGACATTAACTAAGGCATTGACTTCATCCTTTACCTTTGAAAGCAGATTTCTGGCAAAAGGTTTACTCTTAATAAACTCAACGGTATGACGAATAAGCTGGGTAAGAGAGTTATCAAAAGAGAACTCTCTCTGGCTATACGCGACATCACCAATAAATGGCGTATTCTGCTTTATATGTCGAGCAATGTCAATTGTGCCTCTTATGTTTGCATTATTGTATTTATTGCACACATACTTTTTAAACAGGCCTTTTCTCATGGCATCTTTCAGATAATGAGGAAAAAGAAATATCAGAAAATTAAACAGCCTGTTATCATTATCGGTGTCTGTTTCCAGATTAATAAAATTGGGACAATCCAGAACCTTATTCAGCAGATACTGAAAGAAATAATCCTCACTGCCTCCGCAAAAACGGGATTCAATAATCAGCCGTTCATCACCGCATCCCAGAAACCCCATAATGTTTCCAGTACAGTAGCTGTTATTGACTTTCTGAAGAATCATCTGTTCCCGGGACATGTCCTCTGTATCAGCGACATTCTCGGGAAATACAAAAATGCCTTCCTTTTCAAGTTCTTCAAGAGTTTTATTGGCAATCTTACCGGTTAATGTTCTGATATCTGAAAAACGTTCTTCCGGTAACCGATTATTGTCCTTAATCCTGACTGACTGCATCCGGTTTGTTCTCCATCACATCAGGCTTGTTCTCACTCTCATCAGACTTATTCTCCTTCACATCTATATAGCCGTATGCCTGTGCCAGTTTTTTCATGATGGCGTCTTCCCCATACATTCCCTGAACATATTCCTGAAGAAGAGGCTGCAGACAGTCCGTCCATAACTGGTCAAAAGACAGTTCCTTCAGCTTTAAGAAATAAGCAGGTCCAATCTGGTAATTCTCATTCAAATCCTCTACGGTTAATATGGCATCATTAAGCTTTGTCATTCTATTAATGGCTTCATTCTTGATGGAGTCCTCAAGATCCTCAAGCATGTCTGATCTTGCATCTGCCCTGAGTTCAATAAATCTGAAACGTCTTCTCATGGCAAAATCAAAACTGTCCACGGAACGATCGATATCATTCATGGTGCCAATGATGTATACATTGTCCGGAATATAAAACTTTTCATTCGGATCCGAATGAAGGTTGGCGTACTGGGTGGATATTTCCCCTTTCTTTCCTCTGTACCCAGGATCTATGGCAAAAAACAGCTCACCGAATATTTTGGAAATTTCGCCTCTGTTTATTTCATCGATGATAAAGACATAATTCTTACGTGTTTTTTGGGAAGAAGTTACTTTGACTGATGAAACTTTCTTTTTCTTAATCTGTTCGTAGATAACAAATTCATATGAATTCTGCTGAGTGCCGAAGCTCTGACCGAAGAATGCTCTTAAATCCTTCACCTTTGTAAACTTCACGTCAGATTCAAGCATTTTTCTGATATTATCAACGCTTAAAATAATTCTCTTGACGTTTTCGTTACCAGGGATGGAAATGTTTATATGCACATCGTCTACACTGGTTATGCAGAATTCATTACCGGTAACAGTTTTGAATTTATTATTGCCGAGTTCAATATTTGAAAAGAATTCCTGCATGGCTTCGTTAACTGATAATTCCTTTTCAATTATTTCATGGGATTTAAGGGAATCTTCATAATTCTTTCTGGCACGGTTTACGAATTTTTTAAAAATACCGTCCTGCAGTTCAAAGCCCATTGAACCGTCATCATTAACCTTAGGACGCAAGCCTTCAACGAAGTCAGAATAATCGTAATTTGGATGAAACTGAACAAATTCAACCTGAGTTTTTTGTTCATCCGAAAGGTCTGCCAAACTGTCATAATAACCGTTGCTTATAATGTCTGCGGCAATTTCCTTGGCTAAATATGACTTACCGGTTCCCGGAGCTCCGCGGAATATTATGTTATGGGATTTAATGAGCATCTTGGAATAAGTATTGTTGAAGTTATCCACCTGAATCTTCAGGTCTTCATCAGAATTCTGAGCATTGACGATGTCTTCATCTTTACGTTCTTCTTTATCCCTGTAGATTAAAACCATTTTGTCACCGGGTTTTCCAAAACGTTTTAGACATTCCTGAACAAAGGTTATTGTCGAGAAAATATTCCAGCAGTAAAAAACAAAGTATCTGCCGTCTTCACGGTGATACACGCAGAATTCCAGGGAGTTACCGCAGTTCTTTTTGTATTCCTCAACGCCTGAGTATATTCCCTTAATCAGTTTGCTTGAACTGCTGTACTGACATACGGGAAAGTTTTCCCTGCTTTCAATGGACATTTCAGAAATTTGTTTCTCAAACAGCTGACAGGCTATTCGCGGCATGGTCTGATTCGTATTTCTGCGTTCACTCTTAATGTATTTTCGGTATGTTACTGTTCCGTCCGCACTTTGAAAATAAGCTTTAAGAGGTTTGCACATATCCCCTCTCTTGCCAAGGTCCTCCACTGAGAACATTTCATCCGTTGAAACAACAGCATCGGCAGTGATGGTGAGCTCGTACTTGATATTATTGGTCTCAACTACGAAACCAAGATGTTCAAGACACGATTTTGCTTCGAGGGAATTGAAGTTGTCCATATTGGAAGCTATTGTAACAACATATTTGGCAGGATACTTTTTTCCGTCTTCCGTCACCAGGTCATATTTAGTACTCTGATTTTTAGGCGGGACACCATCCTGATCAATTTTCTTTAAAGCATCAAGAATGTTCTGTTTATTTACGTTAGGAATGGTCATGGTTATCTCTTATTATCAAAATCTTGAAAGAACTGTTGCTTATACAATTCTTCCATTTGTGAAGGTAATTTTGGTGTTCTCATTTCGGGTATACCCAAATGGAATATGCTTATACCTATAATAGCTGTCACATTAGCACATATATTTGCTGTAAGCATTTTTATTGCTTTTAGATAAATTCCCAGGATGTTTTTCTATTTACAGAAAAATTTTCACTCACCCTCTGATCTCCGCTCATCAATAAATGTTCGCATATCGTCAATTGACTGTTTTAATTCTTCTTTAGTATATCTAGTATTTAACGTATTTTCGGGATGATGTATTTGGTGACGTATATATTCTGTCAATATTATTTGCATCTCTTTAGTACTACCATCTTTTTCTAATCTGCGATACAACTTTGTTGATTTTCCTTGTTTATATTCTTTCCTCCATCCCTGATATTCTATGAATGCATATAGTTCATCGTGGTATTCTTCAGTTACCTCTTCAAATGCCAAAAAATTAACCTCATTCAGTGAGGGGTATCTTAATTGACCAATCTTTACTCCATTAACCAATTTACCATTTTCAGTATCCATAATCAGCTTAAGATTAGAGCATTTCAATTGTTTTACTATGACACTGCTATGTGTGGTAATAATAACCTGAACATTTGACATAGAAGCCAACTTTTTAAGTGCTTCGATTAACTTAATTTGATTATCACTATGTTGAGAAGTTTCCGGTTCTTCTATTGCATAGATTACGCCCGCATTCTCACCATCCTTAGATCGTCGTTCAACTTCTCCCCTAAAAAAGTTTAGTAATATAAGACGTTTCACTCCACTACCACGCTTATTTATAGGAATATCTTCATCTCCGGCAATTGATACCCCCTTAAATACATCCTGCCACTTTAAGTTTTGCACAGAAGGAATCTTTGGATTTAAACTATTAGCAACATTAAGATCCATTTCACGCAACTTGTCTAATGTCCTTTCTGCTACCCCCTGTAATTTATTACGCACTTCATCAGCAATTTTCTCCAAAGAAGTTTGAATAACATTATCTTTCAATATTTGTTTAACCGCTTCTTTTAATGGGTCTTGAACTTCATTATCATCATCACTATTCTTTCTATCTGACTGAAACAAGGAAAAAACTGGCAAGTGCAACGAAATTTTATCCCATATTGCTTTCGCGTCTTCTTTAGACAAATCTATTTCCGATTCTGACATTTCTAAATTACTAGAAAAATGGTCCCAAATTGCACGTCTCATACATGAATTAATCGCCTGATTATTACAATTAATTTTGTGTGCCTCTATAATCCTTTTTAAATCTGCATTTTTCTTGAGAAGCAAATCACAACAATTAGAACATGTTGGATGCATTGCTCTAATGAACACCTTGGGACTTCCAGCATTTTTATACTTTTTAACCACCTCTAGGTTTTCATCAGCATTCAACATATATTCTTCTTTCAAAGATGTTACAACCGTTGAATCTATTACAATTCTGTCTGGAAGATCGGAAAAGACAACCGCAATAATTGTTTCTACATCGCCCTCTACTGTAGCATGAACATTTATATCTGCTTTATCGATTTTTACAACCCCTTTACCTTCATTAAAGAAAATATCAAGAGCTTCCAAAACTGTAGATTTTCCCACATCATTCTTTCCTACAAATGCTGTCAAATCCTCAAAATCTATAATAGTTTCAGTTTTATATCCTCTAAAATTCCTAAGTTTCAATGCTTTTATTTTCAAAAGTACTCCCCTTTTATTTCTCTTTACCTGCTGAGTCTTTTCAAATAGGTCTTATACGATATTCCCTGTTCTGAAGTCCTTTGCACGCTGCTTAGACCGCCGCTCTGCTGTTCATAATGCTTATTCAACCACTGCTAATGCCTTGGGTGTGTTTTAGTCATAAGATTATCTCCGTAAAATACGGAGACATCTTAAAGTGTTGTTTTTGAAAAATAAATAACCCTAATTGCCTACACGCTCACATACATATGCTATATACCACATGCTTGTTTCAACATATCAATCATTTCAGTTTCATGCTTTGCGTACAGTTCATCTTTCCAATTTAGACTTAAGTATTGACCAGAATACCAATATCTATCCAGTGCTTTTTGGATATAACAAATCGATAAATATTTTTTGAAAGGTTATTTTTAACCAATTTGTATACAATAGTGGCAAATCAAAACAATAACCGTTGTTAATATGAACAGCCAACAAAACTGAATAATTTACTCATCATCATTATTGTCCATGTTCATTTCCAAACGATAATAAATATCTATATCTCGAATTATGCCATCAACATCATTATCATTGAGGCTAAAGGTCCATTTAACCAATTCATTAATGGTTATAATCTCTTCAATAGCTTTTCTATATCTTTGTTCAATAATTACCATGCCATTAGCTCGAGTTTCGATGAAATTGTCCAAGTCTATTAATACGAGCTCTTTACTTCTCTTTGTCTTAATAACGAAAGTAACAGGGAAATGCATTACTTTATCAATATCTAGCAAATACTTATCATAGTTATTGACCTCTGTCACTTGAAAAAACCTACCGACCGGACGCATCACAAAATCAATACCACCATCATTGGCGTTAGTTCTACCTGTTTTAAATAATTCTAAATGTTCTTCTTTTATTGTTTCTCTAGTATAACCAAAATAAACCTTGATATTACTGTAATGATTTTTTAGTATTGCATAACTTATTATCTCAAAGATACGAGCTTCAGCATCCTCCGTAAGCAAGCTATTTATTTGATTCTTTTTCTCATTATAATCAGTCATCTGTTTCATGCTTTCTAATACACCAAGCAAAGCATGATCTTTTTCTATCAGTAATTCAACATATTTTTCAATGATCCTACAGCATATTCTACTTATATCTATATCATTTACGAATAAATAATCTATGTGTAATAGATACTTTCCATTGTTTATAATAATCAAATCGTTGGTTACTTCTGGAAATTTATTACGAAATTCCCCATTTACACGCGAATTCAAAGCATGATTTTGTAATTTACTACCACCATAAAGAGTACGGTAGTAATTGAATAGTTTCATATAATCATAGCCTTCAAACTTTCTATACTCATCTGGTTTATTATAAAAATCATCTTTATAGAAATTTAATATTGAATAGATAGCATAGATGTTTGCAAGGCTTCTTCTTTTTTTGCTATCACCGTGTACAGCCCCCATTTTCTTATCGAGGTACTGTATTAAATTACTGCTATCATAAACAAACTGGAAATTATTAGGATATTCTGATTCAATTATATTCTTGATAAAAGTCTCTGAAATTTTCATCGTGACTACTCCCTTACGTACTTCGATTTAGCATTAGTTTTTCTTATCTTTTCTTTGATGAGAATTTTCCCTTTGTATTCAGTTGCTATACCGGTTCGTCTTATGCCCATTTCAAAATATTCAGGATTTAGTTCAATTCCAATTGAATTTCTTCCAAGTTTATTAGCAACTGCAGAAGTAGTATAGGATCCAGAAAAAGGGTCAAGTATAATATCGCCAATATTAGAGGAAGCCTTAATAATTCTTTCTAGTAGAGCCTCTGGTTTCTGAGTTGGGTGGTTTTCGTACTCGTCCATTTTAAATCTAACTCTGCTAAAGTCCCACACATTTCCAGGGACTTTTACTGTATTGTATGGCTGAGGAGGGTTTTTTCTGTAGTCTATTAGTTTTCTTTTGGCTCCAGTTTTGGCTTCAACTAATATATCATTATGGTTAAATGTGTATTTTGATTTTTGAGATTTGTTTATCATCAATATTGGTTCATACAACGAACCATACATTTTTTTTGATTGTACACCTGAACTATCATAAGTCCATACTATTCTACATAGTACGTTATACTTTTCTGATACAAAAATATCTAAATATGGCATGTGCTGAGTGGCCGTCATGAAATACATGGTTCCATCATCTTTAAGAATACGCATACACTCATCAATCCAATGTTTACACCAAGCTACGTATTCTTCGACAGAGTCCCATACGTCACTATCATTACCAAAGTTTTTTCCAATACCATAAGGGGCATCAGCAAATATCAGATTCACTGACTTCTCTTTCATTTTTTTCAGTATTTCAACTGAATCTCCTAGAACAGTCATAGAATGCTGATTATGAACTTCCTCGAAATCATGTTCGTTAAACAGGCTAAAAAAATCACAATCTTGATATGAAGGCTCTTTACTAGAATCCATCAAAGACAACTGAATCCCGTCCATTGTTTTATTCTCCTTTAAATTTTTACTTATAGCGTGATAATAATCTTAATGTAACAAGATAAATATTGTTAATACGTTATTCGTGGGTTAAGTCAATGCCACTTTACAATTGCTTAAATATTAAAATTTAGGGGTTAATAGTAATTTAACCACTTAGGTTGGGCTTCACCTATATTTTTTTCAACAGAGCTTATCCATTCAGCAATTTCCTGTAATTTATTAGAAAGCTCGTCATAATCTATCTTCCCTTCGTCTGCATCTTCCCAAAGTTTAGCGAGTGCAAATTTAACTGCATCTTCGGGGAAAAAAACAGAATCGTGGTTCAAACTATCAAACAAAGGACCGGAGCTTTCTTGAGAATCAAGATTTGATCCTAAATACAAACCTTCTTTATCACTTTCGCCCTCATGCATCATACCCGTCCAGTTCCAACCATTTATAGTTCGAGAAACACTGTAATGATCGAAATGTCCCCATCTTCTTGTATACACGCTAAATTCAATCTTTCTATTCAAAGACAAATCACTCTTATTTGACATGACAATTCCTTCTCCTCTTACTTCCCTCAATAAAGCCTTAAGACAATCTGGATGGCCATAAAATTCTAAAGTTTCTAATTCTGGATTTTTTTTTCTGCTAAAAAGCAAATGCTCATTAAAAACAGGAAGTCTTGCCCAATGTATAATATGGATAACGCTACTTAATTGTTTAAAAATAAACTCAAATTTTTCATTGTGCATAGCAAGAATTTCTTTATTCATTTCGTCAAGAAAATGACCAAACACTCTAATAAAAAAAGATTCTGCTTCTGTCAATTTATCTTTAACAATATCATTGCTTAACATAACCTTTTTTAAAAAAACAGATGATTTGTTGTTTAACGAGTATTGATCTTGATCTAATGTAAAAATATTTTTAGCAACATAATGCAAATCATATAATTTAAAAGCAAATAAATCTTTTAATTCATCAGCTGTGTAGTAGTTTTTTTTATTTTCTTTATTCTTGATTTGAGCCTTTGCAATATTAATCAATAAATTTCGTTTTCTTGCGTCATACCAGTCTTGTTCATCTGTTGAATTATTTTCAAACATGATAATTCCTATTACCTAGAGCAATTAATATCAAAGAAGGGACAGCCTCCATGGCAAGAAATGTAGTGACTGCATCCTATGCATTTATCATTAGGGGAATGGAGACGGTCTCTTAGCTTTACGAAAACTTCCGAATTCTTCCAAATATCAATCATACTAGAGTGTGATAAATCGCATCCAAACTTAGGACTAGCGGACATAAACGAACATGGATACATAAGTCCTTCTTCTGAAATAAAAGCTGAAAAACGTGCTGCTTCGCAAAAATCAATACTTTCAGGATCTATATCATAGTCATGCTTGACCAAGTGAGAGATCATACAGCTATCAAATCCAATTTTACAGCGATCATACGATGTAAGCGTTAACAGTAGACTTTTCAGCTGATGTGAATCAGTTAAAACATTGTGTTTAACTTTTCCTACCGGTTTATAGGTAAGAAAAATAATAGCGTTAACAAAATTAACAATATCATTATTAATTAATTCATAAGCTTGCTTAATATTGTCGTTATTTAACACAAAATGAATATTTATAGGTATTTTTAAATCAAAGCATTTACGTATTACACTCTCAGGTAATTCATAAGGCTTATACCAACTAACAGCAACAGCCCCAGCAAATTGTTTGGTTGCATAATAAATGTCATTTGTCATTCCTATACCATTCGTTGTATAAGATGGTACTATTCCGTGTAGCCTTGAAATTTTTAAAAAATCAATAAAATGAGGGTGTTGGTTAGGATTTCCACCGCCTATTGCGATTTGATATACCCCTAATTTTTGCGCGTCTAAAATAATCTTTTTAAACAATTGAATGCTCATAAATTTGCCATTAACATTAGATTGTCTATAACAAAAATCACACCCTTTATCGCAATAATTTGTGATGGATATATCTAACAACTCAGGCCCACTCTGTTTCCAAAATATATTCTTCCCCTCAAAATCCCCTCGAATTGCAATCCCAGATTTTTCGTCAAATAATAAGGTATAACCGTATTTATCTTTGATGTATTTCAATTACCAACCACCTATACTTCCATTGAAATAAATATCGTCGTTACAAATGACAAAAATTTCTGAGCAAAAAAATAATTCTGATGGATTTGGATCTTCTTCAGAAGAAAGATAGCCATAATACACAACTTGATTATTTGAAATAAGTTCTTTGACCTTATCAATACATTCCTTATCAAATCCTTTTTTATTCAAAAATTCTGCTATACCGCTAATCTCTCTAGTTGATGCAGCTTCAAATACATTTTGTTTATTTTTGTCAATAGCCATAAATAAATCTTCAAAAATTTTATTCATTGGGGAACTACCATTAGCACCGATAGCCCCCATAAAACATTTAAGATTTAACTGAGATTTTGTAGAAATTATAAAAGATGTCGATGAGCTATTCGTAACAAAACCATTTCTAAATTTCATTTACAATTCCACATATTACGCTATTTAGTATTTCTAAATTTTCATCGTTATAACCAATAATGTTTTTTACATTATATCCGTTTCTATACATATGAATTTTCCATAAATGTTCATTAGTTCCTAAATTAAATTTTTTGATAAGTTGACTATCTAGTAATTCTTTATTATAAAGATACTCTGAAAACGAAGAATATTCTTGATAATAGTAAGTATTATAATTTTCAAAAAGGTCCTCTGCGTTATATAAAATTTGAGAGAAGATTTTAATAACATACTCTTCGGCAAAAGAATCTTTTTTCATACCGCTATTCTTTCTTAGCTTTTCTATTATGATATTCGGCGTTAAACTTTGATTTAATTTAAAAAAATAAGTGCCATTAAAGTTAAAAATCTTGCACATAATTTACGATTTTATTTCCCATATTTTATGGATGGAACTGATAACGTCTGGATATGAGAAATTGTTATCATTGTGATTTATAAATAAATCAGACAAATCTGAATTAGCATTCTTTAAAGAATTAATTATTTCATTAGCATTTTGTCTTAGAAAAACATATTTCATATCAAACCCTGAATACTCCTTCAATATATTAACAGCCAACGAAGTATCTAAGTTAACAATTTTATTCCAAAAATTTGTTATTTCAGAAGGCATGAGATGATATAGATAGATAGCTAATCTCAAAAAATCTCTAGATGGGTGGTCCTTATTACACTTTTGTTCCATCAATGGTAGAAGTTGATTTCTGTATAAAACACGATTAGCATTTACCTTTTCAAAATTAGACCTACTGTTATCTGGAAATAGTTTTCTAATAATTAAATCATATTTACCAGGAGTTAGTGATAATTCATTAAGAAAAGAGAATAACAATTCTATGGAAGAATTTTTGTAATAATTTCGATCACGTCGTCTTAATAAATTTGAGGTTATTATGAACATGTAATGAGTTGCTTCGAGAAAACCATGTTTCCACTTCATAATATCAGATTCATCAATAGATTCATCATCAAAATTCCATATGTTATCCCAATATATAGATTGAAAATACTCGTTATCAGTAAATAATGGTAAAAGTTCGTGGGCTTCGTCTTGTGTTTTTGCAATATAAAAAGCATATTTTTCAACACCTTCTCTAATAACCCAATTATATTTATGCATTCTTTCCCATATAGTATAAAAATTTTTAATTTCGTTATTTCTTGTTAACATATATTTTGTTAAGCAAAAGTCACGAAATTCATCAAAGGTAAAACTTATACTACGAACAGGATCTTTAGTAATGCCATCCTTGATTTCTTCGCTAAATATCACTCCTGAGGAAAGAAGGTCATTTAATAAACTGTACATACTTTCAGACAATGACAAACAATTAACTGGTAATTTTGCAAAAGTTTCCTTTTTAATCATCAGTTCTGAAATTTTATTTATAAGGTCGTCAAATAAGCAATCTCCTAACGGAACTTCGATTTTTTTAGTCTCTTTAATTTTATTGTAATATTTGCTAAACAAAGAATAATTAAACATGTCATACAAAGATACACGAGATTTTCCTTGGTATACTTCGCAAAAATATCTAAACAACAAAATATTTTTGGTTAAATCAGATAAAACCTTTTCATCAAGATAATCAATAATTTTTATGTTGAAATATTTTAAATACCCTTTTATGATTCTATCTTTTAACATATCATCATAATGTTTTGGTATTTCAATAATTTTAAATTCATCACTAAAAGGATTTTTTACTAAATTCGGAAATCGTTCACGCAATAATTCTTTTCGTGTCGTCATTATTAGTTTGACATGCGGAAGTCCTTTCAAAAATTCAATTGATTTTATTATATTTAATTCGAAGTTTTTAATTGCAGAATTTTCATTTAAACCATCAATTACTATAACTAACTCAACTTTCCCACATGATTTTGAGTGGAAAAACATAGCGCAACCTTAATCCATGCGGTTTAGGTGTTTTTTAAAAACATGTATTGATTTTTATGACAATTTTGGAGTTTTTTTGGTGGCGAAT
>Ga0256405_10009809_pt1 | contig 12924 bp, 17 predicted proteins | sample RumenRJG_02DNA_FD_189096 | JGI IMG/M metagenome (GOLD analysis project Ga0256405, IMG submission 189096) | Bovine rumen microbial communities from Lethbridge, Alberta, Canada - RJG_02 | ecosystem: Host-associated > Mammals > Digestive system > Stomach > Rumen | place: Canada: Alberta...
TGGCCTCCATTTGTATGCGGTAAATCCTGTTGATTTTGACTTGTACCTATATCATACAGGTAAATCCACGATGCTTGCAATTGGAGGTCACTACATATTATCTAAAACATACCATTTGTCCTGCAATACATAATTTGAATAATCATCATACATAGCACTAAATACATTTAAAAATTCACGTGCTGTTTTCTTCTTTTCAAGATCAAAAGCCTTATTAACGTACGACAAAAAGATTTCATCGCATTTATCCAGATATAATCCTAGTAAAAATAGCCGTTCATCAAATGATGTCCATAGCTTTAGGCGAAGCAAACGCTAATTCCCTGGCTATAGGACATGAGACACTTAATACTCTGAACAGCGTGTTTTCTCCATGCAAAACATATCTGCGTGGATATTGCGCACATACATTCGATAAAGCCTTCTCCCCACACTTCTTCTGTATTTCGCAGCGTAAATCACTACGCAACATGGGACAACGCGTTTCACACATTTTAATACGATACTCTCCTGGAAATGATTCCGTATCAATCGCAGCTAAAATTTTCTGCCTTAACTTCCGTTGCGGTATTAATTTATATTTATGATACGTTTCTTTATCAATCGTTATTCCCCAATTTCTGCAGCATAACGCTCCACACGCCGTGCCATCACACTGAAAATTTTCAACATATTCTGGCTCATAGCAAATAAAATTCCGTCCCATATTTCACTGCTCTCCCTTACTATTATCGCACAGCAATTGCATATACAAATATTCCAAGTCACGCATATACATTTCGGCATTCATTAATGGGGATTTTTGCATCATTTCCCGCAGATTATGTCGTAGCAAGCATAATAATTGTTTATCCTGAGCAGCCGCTACTGCTATATTCACATAATCTTGTTTTCCATAGGCCACAAATTCTTTTATCCCGACGTTCGATAAAAAACTGTAACCGAACCGCGCTCCATGCCTATTGCCCATCATGGTTACTACTGGTACTCCCATATAAAGAGCTTCACAGGTAGTAAGACCGCCAGGATAAGGACTCGTATCCAAAGCAATGTCCACATCAGCCAGCAATCGCATTTGCCGAAAATATCGCATTGCTGCATTCCACTAGTTTCTGCTCCAGAGCAGACTCAACTTCCACAGCCTTCTTAAAAGCCTCTACCGACAGCTTACCTTCCCCCAGGCAACGCAGAGCATCCCCCGCAAGGATTTCATGCCAGTTTCTTGCCAAAACTCGTCCAGTACCTCTTCAGCATCAGCTAACCGCTTCTGTTTCCATAGGGAGAAACTCTCTTGATAAGCCTTTAGAATAAGTTGCTGTTCCATCTTTATTTCCCAACCATTTTAATGGCTACACATCATTTGATATTACTAAAAAATAACCTCAACACACGACGGCGCATACATAGCATCTCACTCAAACATCGTCCAATCAACCGCTGTACCTCGCTTAACATCTTTAGCTACCTTCTTTCCCAGCAAGACATCATAATACTTAGGCGGTAGCCCTAAGCCTGGACGTATACTGCGCAAATTATTATCCGTCAGCACATCGTCTTTTTTCATATCTTCAGTAATATATAGACTACGACGAAATTGAAGAGACTTCTTTTCCTGTTCTTGAGTATTATATCGAACTTCGCCTAGAGCTTGATACGCCGTGTTACATTCCCGCACCAAAAGCTTCATTTCCTCAGGCTCTAAGGAAAATGCACTATCCACACCACCATCAGCCCGTGATAATGTGAAATGTTTTTCGATTACTGTAGCTCCCAACGCAATACTAGCTACTGCCGCACCGATGCCAAGTGTATGATCAGACAAACCCACCTTACAATTAAACAAGTCCTTCATATGAGGAATCGTCCGCAGATTTGTCCCCTCTGGAGTCGCTGGATAGCTGCTAGTACATTTAAGCAAAGTCAAATCCGCACAGCCGTTTTCTCTCGCCGTCCGAACCATATCATCCAATTCGGCCACACTAGCCATACCCGTAGATGCAATTATAGGCTTGCCAGTTTTCGCCACCTTGCGAATCAACGGCAAATCAATATTTTCAAAAGAAGCTATTTTATATATCGGACACCCAATGCCTTCAAGGAAATCAACGGATGTATTATCAAAAGGCGTACTAAAGCAAATAAGACCTAACTCCTCAGCATGCCGAAATAATTTCTCCTGCCATTCCCAAGGGGTATATGCTTTCTTATATAAGTTATACAATGACTCTCCTTGCCAAAGACTATCCTTATCAGCGATAAAGAATTCATCTGTATCCTTGTCAATCGTCATAGTATCCGCCGTGTATGTCTGCAATTTTATCGCATCTACGCCAGTTTCTGCTGCCGCTTCCACAATTTTCATCGCTCTGTCCAATGACTGATTATGATTACCACTCATTTCAGCTATGATAAACGGCTTTTCTTCAATTATTTGCATTTTTCGCCCTCTCTGTCATCCTCACCGAATTAAACGACCTATCATAAACGATTCTGCATGTTTCATCCCCACAGAAAAACCACGCATTTTTGCTAATATTCGTATAGCTTCATAAGAACGCGAATGAGGATATTCCCTCATCTCGGATTCATAAATATGCAAGGCTTCCAACTTTTTCTCTATATATTTCTCTATATCCACATAAACATGAGGTAAAAACGTCATATCACAGGTTGGAATCTGCCATTCCGTACTGGACAATGTTTCAAAGAAGTACAATTCCCGAACAGTATTTCCCGGCAAAGGACGACAAGCTGTCACTACTGCCTTATGGGTAATCAGATGATCAATATTGACATCACCCGCATGATGTGTATAAACAATATCTGGCAAAAAATCATCCACCTCGGCCTCAATCTGTTTTACCACATCCAAAAGATCTACACTATCCATACGGTTATCTGGGAAATCACATATCCGTAACTTTTCAGCGCCTAATAAGTCAGCTACCTGTTTTGCACACTTATGCAAATCTAATAATTCATCGTGTCGTAAATCAACACTGCGCGACATATCACGGCTGGTCAATCCCTCTGCCATAATCATTATCCGAACTCTGTCACCAGCAGCCACATGACGCAGAATTGTACCGCCACAGCCTAAAACCTCATCATCAGGATGTGCTGCCACTATTAAAACTCTATGATCCATTACTTCCCCTCTTTTCTACTGGATATTCTGACATCAGCCAAAATTTCACCATCTCGCAAAGATGCCCTGCTAAATTCCAACCGCCATTTATCTGTTTCTAAAAACGCCGCTGGGTAACTCTCAGCATCTAACATACGGATATAATCAAATACCTGCTCTAAATTTTCACATGCCGAAATATTTCCATCAGCAGGCTTACGCCGTTGAAAAGCAACCACCTCGCCTTCCTGCGGTTTCGGCTCTACAGGATTCAGCACTAGGTCAATCATAATTTCTTTAGTAAGCTCTGCCGCACGCAGATATATCTCTTCTGCTGTCCCCCACAAAGACAATGGAACTTTCTTATAAATTTCTCCACCATCTAATTCCTTTACACAGCGAATTGCCGATAATTTTGTCTCATAAATTCCACGAGCAATAAGATTTTGTAACGGACTGCCGCCACGACCAAAAGGTAAATCTGTCATGTGAAAAATCACACAACGAAAATTTTCATATATGTCAGCAGGAACTAAATATGACCAATGGGAAAAAAAAACCCACTCAGGCTGTAATTTTTGCAATTTTTCACAAGTCAAATCCTGTTTTGCTGACAAATAAATGACTTCTGCCGAAGTACGTGCTTCAATTTCACTCACATAACGATGATGCCATTCTTTGTTGGAAGCAATTACAACCTTCATTCTGCACAAACCTTCTTACGATATTCATAACAGTCTTTTACACTGTTTTCACTTTTTGTATATTCAAGACTTTCAAAAACATGTTGCGACGCGATATTACTACGTTTGACCTCTGCAACAAATTCTGTTCCTGCAGGTACTGCACGGATTAAAAGTTCAAATATTTTCTTACCATAGCCCTGACCACGATAATGAACATCTACAGAATAATCAATATCCCACGCTTTTTCTTTAGCCGTCAGACGAACCTGCCCCACTGGAAGATTATCCTGCATCAAAACATAAATACGAACTCCATCATCTGCCAACACCTTTTCAAACCACTTCTGATGGCTTTCCCAAGGGATAGGTTCTGTATTAAATGAATTTGCCCGAACATCGGAGTCATTTACCCACTTGAAAAACAATTCTACATCATCTCTATCTGCCTGACGCAGATAAACATTACCTTCCACTATATCAATCTCCTATTACATTGCGCTAAATAACAGAATAGCGTAAAATTAAAAACAGGAAGTATCTGTTATCGATTACACAACTGCTGCGTAATGATAAACAAATGAGTCAGCCCATTAGCTGGCTCATTTTTCTTTGCATCGCTAACCTCCGAGACGATATCATCATTTCTTTTACGCCATTGCAAATATCTTCCACACGCACTCTATCCCATTGTCCCAAATAGTAAAACAGCCCTGCCTCAGCACAATCGTCACAAATTTGAAACTGATTCTCCGCAATAGCTGTCACAATCGCCGGAAGCCCTAAAAAACAACGCTCCCAAGTGGTACTTCCTCCAGCCCCTAACATCAAGTCAGCCTCTGCCATCAGTTCTGCCATATTACTGACCTGACAAAGATATCTGAATCCTGCCTGCTTGCACTGAGAGACAACAGTCTTTTTTCGTTCATTACTTGCGCCTACCACTACAGTCACCTGTACATCATGCAGCGCGCCTGTAGTATCCCGTAAACTTTGCAAAGCCTGTATCGCCTTGCTCGTCTCATCCGTGGCATCGACACCGCCATAAAACACCAATATATTGCGTAGTTGACCGTCACGAATTCGCATAGATTTCCTGACCTGATAAAATTCCTCTCGCAACAGTGCGTGTTTCGGCCCCAATAGTAAACGGCAATGCCTAGGAACTAAACCTTCATACCTTATTTCTTTATTCAAATAAAGATTCTGGTCAAGCAGGATATCACAATCATGCTGGCGATTCGCCAAATCATCAATAACCATAATTTCGTCAACATAAGGACGTATTTTTTTTTCCCATATACAGTCAATAGCGTAGCTATCTATTACCAAACGACCAACCTTGCCTATATTCCCTATGACCTCAATCGTTTCAGCAGCATCTTGCTCCTGTGTTACAGCCAGCCATTTTGCGTAACCTATCAAATCATGGGGTCCATTTGCCATTGGCAACGTAAACAGCTTAAATCCCTTTTTTCGTACGAGACTAGACATGTTGCCGACCAAATCACGAGAAACAAAAACAACATTATTTCCTTCAGCACGGTAACGTTCTGCTAATGTCAAGCATCGCATAAGATGTCCACTACCAATTTTAAATGAAGAATCCACTCTAATCAAAACTTTCATTATTTAGATATACTCCAAGCACTATATAACTCTCAACAATTACGATATTTCCACTCCTCTTTACTCTATAATTCCTAATAAAAAATTTATTTAACCCCTATAATCGCTAAATACTCCACATTATAAACGCCGCCAGCATAACACCGTGCTCTTCTTTCAATAGATTCAACTTTCAAGCCTGTTTCACCATAAATATACCTTGCCAATGATGGACTCCAAAAAGATGTTGTACCATTTCCAGCTAATGGCAAGCCTTTTGGAATATTCGATATGGTTGCTGCATCAATTCGTTCACATTCGTCATTTTCATACATCACACTATGATCTGATAACCGATAACTAAAAAATTTGCCTTTCGGTTTTAGTACTCTATATACTTCCTTTAATGCATCCTTTGAAGTTTTCAAATCGATATGCTGCATACTAACAATATCAATAACATAATCAAACATATTATCATCATATGGAATTCTATCAAACGAGCCAACACATATATCAGCATCTACATTCCACTTATTATTTAAATGTTCTTTAGCTAAATTTAAACTTGTAACGCTATTATCGATTCCATATACGTCAAAACCTTCCTTCGCTAACATCCACAAATTAGCGCCACTACCACACCCTATTTCTAGAATTTTAATAGATTTATTATCTCTTCCACTCAAACATCCCTCCCCCCCCTAAAAAGCAAAGCAATGCATCTGTTGGATATTGACGTTGAGCATAAATCCCCTTTTCTAGATACTGTTTTTCAAAGCATGAGCCTAACATTCTCTACCCCTCCAAATTCATTTTCAGTAATACACGTAAAACAACATTCGTTGCAAAGCCTTCTTTGAAGTATGCAATTTGCAATTCCTTTTCTGAAGGTTTAGATTCATCTCCAATATAGAATCGCTGTCCAATATAATAATATTTCATCCCCAACACTCTGAGATGCTTTATCGCAGTCCATTGCACTACATGACTTACCGGCCTGTCAAACAAGGCTCTATTATAAGCACCTACTGCATAGCACCCTTCTGTCGACGAGGCTTCAAAAAGTCCCCCTCCACACAACCTTTGTTCACTATCACGAAGCGTCACCAAAAAATCAGCGCCATTTTTTATAGCTTTTAATTGTAAATCCCAAGTTTTCTTTGGTCTGGTCACACGCCCTGCTACATCAATATGCAATTTACGAAATTCCTCAAATATATTTTCATCTACAATATCATGAACCTCCACCTGCCATAAACGCTCTCCTTCATGAATCTGCGAACGATAGCACTTGCGCATATTGGCATGTATTTTTTCCAGTGGCCATGATAAATCTACATATAGGTCATGAACTACATGGGGGACAGCTCCTAAGAGCATGCATTTTTCTTCCCATAATATATTTTGTGACAATATTTCATTTGATAAAAAAGATACGCTAGTCTGCCAGTGACTTTTAATCGCATACTTATTTTTTATCAATTCGTAGAATTTATGCATTGCTTCCAAACATAAACTATCATATTTTTTTATTATACGTTTAGATACATCCTTTACAAACACAGGGGGCATTACAGGCCCTTGATTTGTCACAAATTCATAAACATTATTTTTTTTGCATAGCGATACTGGCCACAAACCTATGGCACGATTATTTTGATACAGAATCACAGATAAATCTATCAATTCATCAACAAAAGATGACATATATGCGTATTGATAGTCTAAGGAGCCACGTGTATATGCTACGGGTGCATATGGTAAATTGAGGACCGTCGCCTCCCATACATCATAATGAACGGCAGCCTTTTCCGCTAAACCATTAAAGCAATCAAAAAAAATCTCTTGTAGTGTTCCCATTTCTTCACTCACTTTATATTACGCTTAAATACCGGGTTAACCTTACCGCCCTTAAGGATATTGTCAACACTATCCTTTTCTACCGCCTCTTTAATCAAAGCAAAGGCTTTATCCGTAGCCATCAGATAAGCTTCAGCTTCTTTTTCCGTGTGTGATTTGTTCAAGTTGTAAATAGCAAACACTAATATGCCATTTTCCACCATCGTCTGCGAATATACAGACTGAACATCAAGATAAGATAACGATCCGTGACCTTCAAAAGATACGCCAGCATGAGCAGGTAAACCGCTTACTGCGAGTACATCTTCCAATCCGTATTTATGAATAAGTTTTTTAATTCCATCACGCTGCATAGTACCAATCTTGGTAATGTGTTCATAGAATCCAGGCTGTTCCAGAATCTCAATTGTAGCCAGCGCTGCCGCCATAGATATGCTATCACCGCCAAAGGTCGTAGAAACAAACACACCTTGCTCAATCTGCTGCAAGATATCCTTACGACCTGCCACAGCCGAAATAGGGTAACCATTTGCCATACCTTTACCAAAAGCAGCTAAATCCGGCACTACACCGAACATCTCCGAACCACCACCTAAAGCATAGCGGAACCCGGAAACCACTTCGTCAAAAATCAACACTGCACCATATTTATGTGCTAATTCTTTTACTCCTTGCAAATAACCTTCTTGTGGCCCATTACTCTGCACTGGTTCCAAAATTACAGCTGCTGCTTCATGCTTCTTCAACTTGCTTTCCAGATCGTCTAAATCATTGTAAGTAAAATTGACTGTCAAATTACGTACAGCCTCAGGAACACCTTTATGATTTTCCGATGCCCCAATAGACCAATCATGCATACCATGATAGCCACTCATCAGCACCATTTCCCGACCTGTAAAAGCACGCGCCAAACGAATAGCTGCCGTCGTTGCATCACCGCCATTTTTAACGAAACGCACCATTTCTGCACAAGGTACGATTTCACAAAGCTTTTCTGCTAATTCCACTTCCAATTCAGACTGTAAAGACCCACTGGCAAATTTATTTACCTGCTTGATAACAGCCTCATTAACACTGGGGTCATTGTAACCAACTGTAATGGGGCCCAATGCACACATATAATCAATAAACTTATTGCCATCTACATCATAAATATAGCAGCCTTCCCCATGATCCATATAGCTTGGTGCTAAACCACGCGAAAAATAACGATAAGACTTACTATATGTCTGTGCCGCCAATGGGGAAACCTGTAATTCTCTATTTAACAATTCTTCAGATTTTATGAATTTCTGCATAACAATGTATCTCCTCAAATTAAATAATCTTATCATGAGCTAATGATTTAGCTAATCCTTCGTTTCGTTGAATGCTCTGATTTACTGTCATCAACTCTGGCCTATCCTTAAGCAACGCCAATACATCCTGCATAGCAAAATCAGGCTTAGACGCGTACAACTCTGCAAATACCTGGGTAATAAATGTAAAGTCTTGCGGTTCATCAACAGTCCAGCGCATAAACCTAAGATTTTGCTCACAGGAAATAGTTTCTGTCTGAAAATCATTTTTATGATTACGCAAATATAAAGTTACATGTTCTCGCTCTGATAATAGAGTAGCCTTTTGCCAAGCTTCTTTCAAGACTGAAAATTTTATCACTTCCGTATCAAGACCGTCAGGATAATCTTCACTCGTATTGGTATAATCATTGCCATGCTCAAGGTGTATGTTGATAACCTTGTCCACCAATCGCCAGTCTATAGCTGGACAATCACCAGTAATTCTTACCACATGAACAGGATTATATACCTTGGCGCACTGATAATAGCGATCCAATACATCATTCAGATTACCACGAAATACATCGAATCCTCCATCAGCTACAACTTTTTCCAAAGAATCATCACTAGGGTCCGTACTAGTAGCCAGTATAATTTTATCTATCATCTTGCTGCGGCTCAAACGATCAAGCTCATGCAAAATCATGGGCTTACCTGCCAATGATTTTATTACCTTGCCAGGTAAACGACTAGACGAACACCGTGCTTGCACTATAGCCAATACATCCATTTATTTCATATCCTTTATTTTTTCCACAGACTTGGCATGACAATATCTGCCTCAATATCTCTAAATTCTTTCGCAATATCATTTATAATATCCTTGGAAATATCTTCTTGATAAATCTGGATATTTTCCTTTAATTGCTCTATATTATCCACACCAAATACCAAATGACTTATCCTTGATTGTTGTTTAACATAATTCATAGCCAAAGATATTCTAGATATTCCATGGCGACAACACAATAAATCTATTTTTCTTACAATAGGCTTTGCCTTATTCAAAAAAGAAGGTATCTCGTCTTCATCCATTAATATTAACCCTTGAATAAACGCACTCCTTGAATGAATTTGAATTTTATCGCCCGTAGCATATTCAAATACCCCAGCCTTTTCCATACGTTGATCAAAAATGCTATACGGAAGCTGCATAAATTCTACAGTAGGGCGCTCAATACATTTTTTTGCCTCTTCCGGCTCGTATACCGATACACCAACACGTCTTACTAAACCATCCTGTTTCATACGATTAAGTGTATCAATTATTTCATCATCAAAGACATAGCGAGCACTGTGCAGTAAGTAACTATCTAAATAATCTGTATGAAGTCTAGACAGAGTATTCTCTAAATTGGCGCGCATTACTCTATAATATTCACATGAAGCCACTTCGTCCAATAAATTAGGCCTAAATTTAGAGATAATAAACAACTTGTTTCTGGATACAGTTTTTTTCTGTAAAAAACTACCCACCACATCCTCAGCAGTACCATAGGCATTAGCCGTATCTATAGTATCTATACCATTTTGAGTAGCATAATCCAGCATTTCCACAGCCCGTTCCACACTCGGCTGCTTTTGTCCTTTTATACCATAGTCCATACCGAATTGCACTGTACCCAAACAAAGTTTGCCACTATTTTGCATTCTCACACTCTCCTATGCCAACACGCTCATGCCAGTACATCCCGCAATGCCTTAACAACTTCATCTTGCTGTTCATCGGTTAAACTGTAATACAACGGCAGAGTCATCGCTTCTTTGTAGTAGCCCAAAGATACTGGACATTCCTCCGGCTTATGCCCCAGCTTTTCATAATACGGCTGCGTATGCACCGGAATATAATGCAAGTTTAGCGTAATGCCTTTTTCTTTCATTTCCGCGAAAATCTGTTTCTTGTTTTTCTTGACCTTGCTGAAATCAATCCGCACCACATAGAGATGCCAGGAAGGATTTGCTCCCTCCATTACAAACGGCGTACGCAACGGCAGGTCTTTTAAGATTTCATCGTAACGAGCCACTAATTCACGACGGCGGGCTACGAATTTATCCAATTTCTGCAACTGGCTGTAGCCCAAAGCAGCTTGAATATCTGTCATACGGTAGTTAAAACCTAAATCCACCTGCTGGTAATACCAAGGGCCATCTGAATCATGCGTCATCAGTTTCGAATCACGGGTAATGCCGTGACTTCTGTATAGACACAGCTTTTCATACAAATCTTTGTTATTGGTCAGTACCATACCGCCTTCCCCTGTGGTAATAATTTTTACCGGGTGGAAGCTGAACACGGTCATATCCGAAAATTGACAAGATCCGACCTTGCCATCCAAATAATCTGCCCCTGTAGCATGAGAGGCATCTTCTAGTACAATGAAACCATATTCTTCTGCCAGCTCATGAATGTGCTTCATATCACAGGACTGTCCGGCCAAATGCACCGGCACGACAACTTTGGGTAATTTTCCTGCAGCTTTAGCGGCCTCAAGTTTTTTTTCTAGTACCGCTACACTCATGTTGTAGGTTTTATCATCAATATCCACAAACTCAACATCCGCACCGCAATAACGTCCACAATTTGCTGAGGCCGTAAAGGTTATCGGGCTTGTCCACAGGCTGTCATCCTCGCCAAGACCAGCTGCCAGACAGGCAATATGCAGTGCCGAAGTAGCATTGGTCACAGCCACTGCATATTTAGCCCCCACATAATCAGCCACAGCTTTTTCAAAACGCACAACAGCTGGCCCCTGTGTAAGAAAATCGGATGTTAGTACCTCATTTACAGCCGCAATATCATTTTTATCTACTGTCTGCTTACCATAATAAATCATAGATTTGCCTCCACTACTCAAGGATTCATGGCCCTTAACTCTTCCACCGTTAAGAAATGTGGATTATTCCCAGAATTATAATCAAAACCATCGGCTACCAGCTGGCCTTTTTCTCCTAATGGATTAACCGTATAGTCGATGTTCTTGAATTCAATGGCCGGCCGGATAACAAAGTGGTCAGCAAATTCGATTGTATCATAGTATAAATCACTGGGGCACATAACCTCATGCAATTTTTCTCCTGGGCGTATGCCAATAATCTTAATCGGCAGCTCTGGCGCAATAGCTTTCGCCAAATCAACTACACGCATAGATGGTAATTTAGGAATAAAAATTTCGCCTCCCTGCATGCGTTCAAAATTTTTGAACACAAAGTTTACACCATCTTCTAATTTCAGCCAAAAACGTGTCATACGTTCGTCAGTAATTGGCAGTTCTTTAGCCCCATCTGCCACTAACTTTTTAAAAAATGGTACGACCGAACCACGTGATCCCACAACATTACCATAGCGTACAACCGCAAACCGCGTTTCCCTGTCTCCTACTAAAGCATTAGCCGCTGTAAACAGCTTATCCGAACAAAGTTTCGTAGCACCATATAAATTAATTGGACTTGCGGCTTTATCTGTAGACAGTGCTATAACTTTTTTCACGCCGCAGACAATCGCTGCATTAATAACGTTCTGCGCACCTTGCACATTCGTCTTGATACACTCCATCGGATTATACTCAGCAGCTGGCACCTGTTTTAAGGCTGCAGCATGCACAACATAATCAACCTGATACATCGCCTTGATAAGTCTTGCTTCATCTCTTACATCACCGATAAAATAGCGCATACAATCAGCATTGAATGTTTGCTGCATCTCAAACTGTTTCAATTCATCCCGCGAATAGACAATAATTTTTTTCGGTTTATATTTTTCCAACAGCATCGAAATAAACTTTTTTCCAAACGAACCTGTTCCACCTGTAATCAAAATACTCTTTTCATTAAACATACCTATCAGACCTTTCTACGATGCTATTATTCTACAAATGTTTTCATTAATCGATTTTTGATTTTTTCTAATAATACTTCATGATAACCATCTGTGCACTCTTCCATAAACCAATGATACATCCACTCTACATATTGATCATGAAAACCTTCCATAATACCATCAATATTTAAATTCATCGGGCACGGATATTCTGGAGTATATATCTGTCGTCTAGGGAAGAATATATCTTTATCTTCTTTTTTCAAGTAGCAATAATGAATGTAATAAAACTTAAATATTTCATTTATATCAATCGGTCTATGGAAAGCAGCTAAATTCAATAGAATATTTTCATATTCCGCAACTGTTCCTGGATTAGAACAAAAATCAAAATCCTCGTGATAGTTTCTGCCAGCATTTATCACCTGTATTCCTAGAGCTGGATATTCATGGCCAATCGACCCCCATACTGTTAGTGCAAACTGC
>Ga0256405_10009810_pt1 | contig 12924 bp, 8 predicted proteins | sample RumenRJG_02DNA_FD_189096 | JGI IMG/M metagenome (GOLD analysis project Ga0256405, IMG submission 189096) | Bovine rumen microbial communities from Lethbridge, Alberta, Canada - RJG_02 | ecosystem: Host-associated > Mammals > Digestive system > Stomach > Rumen | place: Canada: Alberta | collected...
ACGCCGCCTGCGGGATGAATAACTTTGAAGTAGTCTTTCCCGATACCATTGATCATCATGCAGTTGATGGAGATTGCGTCAAATAGTGCAAATACAGCTGTCACCGAAGTGGTAGAGAGGCATTGATCCGGATCCGCCTCAAGTCCTGTTCTGAGAATCAGAGCTACATCACTCTCTTTTGCAATCATGGAATCCGGATTCTCAGTGACAACGATAATTTTCGCTCCCCTGATCCGGGCTACGGGGATCAATCTCTCCATCTCAACGGTTCTCCCGCCCTTTGAGATGATGATGATAATGTCACCCTCACGGATCATTCCGTAATCACCGTGCGGTGCATCAGCAGGATTCAGGAACTGGGATGCCCTGTCCACACAGTTGAATACCTGGGAGATCTTCTTTGCGGCTGCCCCCGAAGTACCACAGCCGGAAGTAATGATTCTCCCCTTACACTCTGCTATCATGCGGACTGCCTTGACATATGCTTCCTCATTTACCGTATTCGCAAGATCTGCAACCGCATGCGCCTCATTTGCAAATGTCGCTAACGCGCTTTCATAAATCTGATCGTTTGTAATCATCGTACCTCCTAACTTCTCTGGAATAGTGAGACTATTCTGTTCTTTCTGTTATCTGCAACTATTAACAACTTCCATAAATTCCCTGACCCTCTGTTTATCAACCGGATTCTCAAACTTACCGTCAACCTTAAAAGTGGTTGCAACTACAGCTCCATCTGCAATCTCAAGAAGTCCTTCAATTGTCTCTTTCCTGCATCCGGTATTCGCGAATACGACCGTATCCGGGATGGTCTCTTTCACAGCCTTCAACGTAGAATGATCCAGAGGACTCCCCGCCGTAAGACCAGAGACACAGACCGCATCCGGTCTGCAGTTGAATACAGTGGATCTGGCAATTTGTCTGATATCTCTGTCTGTAAGGTACTGGGCTGCTTCTGGGACAATATTAAACAGAAGTTTTACATCCTGTGCGTCAACTTCCTTCTGATGACGGATCGCTGTACCGCAATCAGTGTTCCACAATCCAAAATCGCTGGCATAGACGCCCGTAAATATCTCTCGGACAAATTTGGCATCTACTGCCGCCGCAAGGTCCAGAGAAGCAACTGGATCCCAGAGACAGTTCACACCATACGGAATGGATATGTACTGCCGCAGTTCTCCGATGATACGTGCCATAGAAGCGACAGTAACAGGTTTCACCCTTGTCAGGTATGGAAGACTGTATTCATTGCTGAACATGATGGCGTCTACTCCACCTTCCTGTAAGGCATCCAGATCTTTCTTCGCTTTTTCAACAACCCAGCTCATTCCTTTCTTTGCGTCATAATAAGGATCTGAAGGCATCGGCTGAAGATGGAGCATGGATATAATTGCCTTCTCCGTACCAATAACTTTTTTTAACCAAGTCATATTTTCTCCTTTCAGAGCCGGCATTTCTGTGTATATACACCTTTAAACATCTTTCCTTCTCACACCCATATTATCCCCGATTGACTTTTATTGCAACTATTTTTTGCTGAAATTTGATATTATATGATGTTTATTGATGTTTTATGATATTTTATGGTAAATAAAAAAGCCATTCCGAAGAACAGCCTCTTTATATAAATAATATGACGCATTCAGTCCAGTTCATCCGTCAGTTCATATACCATCAGATGATCTGCTGTTTTCTCGGTTAGCACACCGTCTTTAATCGAGACCGGTATTCCTTCGTCTCTGCAGTCAGCTTTCAGATGATATTTCATTTCCCCCGATCACCATCTTTACCAGGCGGTATTTGCCGGCGTATTCCCTGAAAAATTCTTCGTTCTTCATTCATTACCTCCTCTCTCATTTAATAAGCAATCCCCCGTACATTCAGACCATCTTCCTGATCTCCCGCGGTGAAAAACCATACATCTCCCGGAATACTTTCCCGAAGGTTTTGTAGTTCGCAATCCCGTTCATTTCCAGCAATTCCATGACCGGTGTATCCGTGGTCACCAGATCATGATGAAAATGAGCGATTCTGACCCTGGTCAGATGCTGGTAAAAGCTCATCCCTACCATCCTGCGGAACAGTCTGCTGAAGTACTCCCTTGAAAGTGAGAAATGATCCGCGATACGCCCCAATGGCATGTCTTCGCGGTAATGCGTATCAATGTAATCCAGGATCTCCTGGATCCTCTGACTGCTCTCAGTAGTCCGGTTGTCCTTCTCTTCATACAAGGGATAAGTGAAATTCTGAACCAGGAGAAAGAGAATATCCAGCACAACCGACTCTGTCTTGAGCCGGAAACCGTCCGGCTGCTCCACATACAAAAGCGTGAGACCTTTAAACAGTTCACAGATAGCAAGGTATGGTTCCAGCTGCTCCCGTTCCAGATCCTCGCGCCTGCAGTAAGTAGCCCATCCGGTCTGCCCTTCCTTCATCACAAGCGCAGCCTTGGTCGCAAGGAACTCGCCGTCCACACGGATACGGACTTCCATAAACTGCTCGCTGCAGCTAAGCTCGTAGACTTGCCCGCTCCCGATCACGATGAATTCCCCGTGAACCAGATTCAGAGAACGTCCGTCCAGCAGGATCGACGCGTTCCCGTTCAGGAGAAATACGATCTCAAGCCCCTTAACATAATGAGCAGTATGGTACTGTCCGTAATCCGTGATAAAGTCCACGCTGACCTGCGCATCCTGCGCTTCATAATGTCTCTCACTTCTTCCGCCTGCCATATCATCCTCTCCTGGTATCTGCAGCACACCGCTGCTCTTCCTGGCGCACAGCTTATTTCATGTCCAACGTACGCCGTAATGTTGTGAACATATCTGTATTTCCAGACACAATAAATATCAACGTTTACACATTATTTTCATTTTTACTACAGTATTTCTTAATATTTACAGTATATCTACTTTGTGCATTAAGTCAATAATTACCTAATTTTAGTCAAATACTCCCCTTATTTCCCACCCCCCGAGCGGTTATAATTAATATCGTAACAGGGAAACAAAATAAACACAGCAAAGTAATAAAAGCAAGACAAAAAAGCATAATAAAGGAGGTGCTGATTTATGTCATATGTATATGCAATGAAGGGATATAGAGACGCACGGAATTTTAATAATAAGAAGTCTTCCGGTATTCTGGAAGCGGTCAGAACCGTCAAGAACTGGTTCGATCTTCCGGTGTTCAACGATCTCTACGAAGCACAGAGAAGATGTGTAAGTGCTTCTGAAATGAATAGTGTGTTTGAAAAATGGGGCAGGTAACTGCCCCATTTTCGATTCCAAAGGATCCTTTTGAGTCCTATATTACGAAGCCGGTAAAAAGTATCACGAACAATTATCACGTTGAATATGACGGTTTTTATTATTCTGTCCCGTACCAGTATTACAAAAAACCGGCAGTAATGCATGTGTTCGCAAAGAAGGTCGAGATCTTTACGAAGGAAGGCGATCGAATCGCTATCCATCAAAGGCGTTTCACCGGAAAACGATATGTCACCATCAACGACCACATGCCACCGAACCATCAGGCAGTTGTGGCATTCCGCTCCTACGATGGGACGTATTACCGTTCAAGAGCTTATGCGATCGGACCTGCCACCGGAACCTTTGTCAAAACCCTGCTTGAAAAAGCGGATGTTGAAGAGCAGGCGTACAAGTCCTGCATGGGAGTCCTGAACTTCGCAAAAACCTATGGTAATGCCAGGGTGGAGAGAGCCTGCGAGAAGGCAGCCAGTCTTCACTCTGTGACATACACAACGCTGAAAAACATCCTGAAAAACGATCAGGAATCTCAGCCCGCAGCAGTTAACACCGATGCGGATACTCCAACTCCATACCATGAGAATCTCCGCGTCGGAGAATGGAAATGAGAAGGAGGTACGCATCATGAACTACCAAACCAGTGAACAACTCTCTGAGATGAAGCTTCATGCAATGAGGCTTGAATATCAGAGGCAACAGGAACTACCTGCGACAGAGGACCTTTGTTTTGACGACCGATTCTCCATGATCGTAAATGAGCAGTACTCCGCAAGAAAGGAAGCAAAGGTCCGTCGACTGATCAAAGCTGCCGGCCTTCGGGAACCGACCGCGCATCTGGCAAACATTGACTATGATCCGGTTCGCAAGGTACGGAAGTCAGAAGTCGCACGTCTGTCAGGATGCGAGTGGATCGGCAACGGAGCCAACCTGATCATCACAGGAGCCACCGGAGTCGGAAAGACATACTTCCTCTCCGAATTCAGGAGAGCTGCCTGCATGAACGGCATCACTGTTAAAAGTTACCGTGTCCCCCGTCTCCTGACGAGCCTTGCGATCAGCCGGGGAGACGGATCCTACAACAAGCTGATGCAGGACATGGTAAAACCGGGTCTCCTCATTCTGGATGATTTCGGGCTGAAGCAACTGGATCTTTCCATGACACAGGATCTGCTTGAAGTCGTTGAGGAACGGCACCACGCACGGCGTTCCATTGCCATCTCGGCACAGTTGCCTGTAAAGGAGTGGCCTTCTGTTTTCAAGGATCAAACCATAGCAGATGCAATCCTTGATCGGTTGGTAAGGAACGCATACCGCTTTGACTTAAAGGGACCATCCCGGCGCCCTTCGGTTGAACACCAGCCTCCGGCTGATGACGGCGAAGCCATTTTGTGATACTTTACAACATAAGATGTCAGCTTGTCCCTCTGGGACAGTGTTCTTGTCCGGATAACGTAAGAACATTGTCCGCATGATTCGGGAACGCTGTCCATATAATGCGCGGACTTTGTCCGCGAGTTATAAGAACTTGTCCCAGATAGGCAAGAATCACCACATATTCTTCTGCATCAAACCTATTCTCCAACATGGCACCGATTATTTACCGTTTACGAGAAATGAAATGGGGATATATATCTTGTGGTGATACATATCCCCGTAAGATTTATTTTGTTTTGACCTTCTTTACTTTACTCCACGCAGAGTATCCTGCTCCATCATAATACCTTACACGAACATAATATGTCGTCTTTTTCATGAGACCTTTAATAGTTGTCTTTGTTTTGCTCTTTCCTACCATGGTGGTCTTGATGATATTCTTGAAGCCACTGTCTGTTGCACACTGAATCTGTACTTTCTTGATTGACTTCCAGATCTTTTTCGTCTTCTTGGAAGTGCGCTTGAAGTGCTTCCACTTAACGGTGACCTTGTTCTTTGTGGCGGCTGGCTTCTTTATGGTTGGTTTCTTGGTGATGGTGATCTTTTCTGCCGGGTGGGTTGCCTTGGCTTTCGGGATTTTCTCCGTCTTTTTCTGTCCACAAACCGTGCAAGTATATGTCCTTATCCCATCTTCTGTACTGGTTGCCACCTTTGTTATGATACCATCATCCCAAAGATGTGGAATCATAGGAATCACAGAACCTTTCTCAATTAATCCAAGACATAATTCACAGTAAATATCACCAGAATAACCCTCATGAGTGCAAGTTGCATCTACTGCCTTTTTAATAATATTATGATTACCGTGATCCACACACTCAATCCATTGCGCATACAATGTAGTGTTTTCGGTTATTTCCGTTTCTTCGGAAACCTGTGTTCCTCCTGAATCGCTTGTAAACCACCCTACTAGCGTGTAACCTTCCCTTGTAACATTCGGGAATCCACCTATTTCCTGACCTTCATAAAGGATATACAAACCGGCATCTTCTAATACCTCAGAAGTTTCCAATACACCGCCATTCGGATCAAAAGCTACTGTGAACGTCTGTGTAGAATGATATACGCGTTTTACATTGCAATTGATGGTTTGTATTTCACTATCATTTTTTCCATCAGAATAAGCAATTGCATTAACTTTTACTGAGTAATCGAGTTCAATATCATTCCCTTCTTCCTTCTGTGTAACATCCATTAAATAAAGCGGAACGATCACAGGGGATTCACAATATAAATCACATGTACTGTCAGGAACATCTTCCCCAAGTGAATAATAGATAGAGGCATTTTCTGTGGCACTTTCAAGATATATAGCAACTGAATCTCCCAATTCAACCACATCATAGGTGGGCATCCCTGTAGTCTCAAGGAAAGAAAGCAGCGGTTTCACTTCAACATCCGATGTCACTCTCCACCAACAGTCAGAAGTACTCCATCCAAGAAATTCTTTATCTTGAACCTCAATCGTTTCTGGTGGAACAGCTGACTCTCCATAGGGGACTTGCTGCAAACTAACGACCTCTCCCGCTTCATCCAAAAACTTCACCGTATATGTATTACTTTCATATACCGCAAAAATGGCCTTACTGGATGTGACAACTGTATTACCTTCAAGAAGATAATCCCAACCTATAAATCTTCTTCCTTCGGCAATAGGTTGCTCTGGTTCGATTATTTCATCTCCATAATAATACGTATCATACTTTACATTACCATTTGTGCTATCAACAAAAACAATCGTATACTCTATTGGTGTATATTGAGCTGTAATGGACATATTATCTTGAACATTTAATGCATTTGCATTCCATCCCAAGAATCTATACCCTTCCTTTTTAGGTGACTCTGGTAATTCGGCATTCTCTCCTTCAACCACTTCCTGAACTGACAAAATAGTACCATCATCATCCATATAAGTTACATTATATGTTGGCTTAGGAGCAGGAATAAGGCCAATGTTTACCAAACCTGTAGATCCCTCTACCCCAAGGCATATTGTATAATCCCCACTTAAGTAGGTAGGCTCCTGTTTTGGCCATATTTCAAATGAATACTGGTTATCTTCCCCAATAACAGTTTGACCTACATATTGAAGCTGATCTTCATTAGGATCGGTATTTCTTCCTTTATATACCATGATCGTTGCCAGCTTCCCATTTAAATCTAAATCAACATCTAATCTTCCTTCACTTAAATATGTTGTCCCTCCTTCATCTTCTGTTCCTGCTAATTCACTGTAAACAGGTACTTTCTCTCTACTGCGATATACTGTCCTTGTATTGACCTTCCGCGTATTACTGCTTGAGATTGGCTCATCACTCCAGCCTGACCATCCGCTCCACTTCTCATATTTATAATATGTCGTTACAGATCTATCTTGATATCTATACCCTGCGGATGCGTTTCCATCTGTCCAGTTCCAATAGATCGCATTAGCATTAACCCTATAATCATATATGTATTGATAATACTTTGATGAAGATCCCCATTGTGTTGAATTTGACCACGGAGTTGTAAACCAGTCCACAGTACCTGTATTCTCTATGCGGCCAGTAAGTCCACATATCTCACACCGCACCCCAGACCCCCAATATGGATATCTGGCTCCTCTTCCACAATTTGTGCAATAGAAATAGTAATACGGATAAACTGTAGCGCCTTCATAGTGTCTGGTCTCGGTGTCATTGGGTTTATTTCCAGCGTACCAAACACTCCATCCACCATAATTCCCGTATACCTTATAAGATCCTGCCGGCGTCCACCCCGTCATGCTTGATGCAGTACTTTCTGTAGTCGCTTTATCAGAATATTGATACTGAACCTTTTCTTCAATTTCGTTAGTCTCCGTTTTAGCAGGCTTTGTTTCTGACCAATCGGACCAATCAGTCCAGACCATATCTGTAAGCGTAGTAATATTGGCTCTGACTTCTTTGGAATATGCACTGCCTGTTTTGTCATCTCCATTCAATCCAAGAATCACAGCAGTGGCTACTGTTGCTACTCCAGAGTATTTTAGAGTCATCTCTTTTGTAGCAGTTCCATCTGCCATAACTTCTACTTCAGCCTTCCCAGACTTAACCATTTTCCCGCCTTTGGTCAAAAGAGACACTCTTAACAAAGCTGTTGTTGAACCTTCCGGGAAATTAGTCAGAGAAACAGCTACATTATAATTACCCGTCTCTGGGTTTCTATTTGCACTTGTAATCGAAGCAACAATTGGCAGATCATTATTTCCCCAAATATACACAGCTTGCAGATTCATGTCAGAATCAACGAATCGATAATCGCACTCACTATCTGCACTTGCATATATAACTCTCCAACCGCCAAAAATATACCCGGTGGGAATGTCTGTTAACTCTAGTTCAGGACTTCTGGCTGAGCTACCAAATTCTATTTTTTGAGTTGCTCCAACTTGAACGCCTGAAGGATTAAAAAACTTAACAGAATATGTATTTATTTTATAAATAGCTCTAAGAACTAAATCATTTGTCACATTCTCTACAGAGGAAATATTTGTCCACGAAACAAAAGTATATCCTTTTCTTTCTGGATCTGCAGGAACGTTTGCTCCATGACCATAAGGAATAGTCTGCTCATTAATAATACTATCATCCCAATCAATGAACTGAACCGATAAGGGTGCCATAGCCTCGACAATTGCAGTATCTGGACATTCTTCGCTATTTCCAACAAAGTTAGTCGCATATACCTTGATTTCATATTTACCTGTACCAGACAAGGTAAATGAGGTTGTCGTTCCGTCAACCGTAGATATATCTACCACTTCATTGTCCTTATAAAGTGTCGCCGTATACTTAAGGGACATAGCATTTCCAGTCCAACATACTGTTACGCTTTCACCTTGAGCAATTCTTGCATCCCCTACAACTTTCAATCCTGTAGGAGCGGTTGGAACATCGGGCTTAACTTTATGAGTGCTTACTTCGCTATCTACAAAGCCACTTTTTATAGCAACTGCTTTAACAGTTGTCTCAGTGTCTATGATAATCGCTCCTGTATATAAAGAACTATTAACTGTCGGCAGTGTGCCATCTATTGTATAATAGATTTTTGCAGCTTCAGTCGTACTCCCAAGGGTCAACAAAACTCCATTGGATGCGGCATTTTCTTCAAACGAAGGGCTTATTACCTTGTTTATATTTGTTTCGCGATTGATCCAGCCGCTATTATTATAGCCACTTCTTCCTGCATAAGCAGAGATTTTATAATTTCCTTCACTAGACAAATGAGTTTCATAGCTACCATAGCAACTACTATTTAGTATTTCTTTTCCATCCTTTTGTATTTTGTAATAAACGGTTTCATTGCTACCCGCAGTGATATTGACCTTTTTACCTCCTGAAATATCTGAAATAGAAATACTTGGGGTTTGGCAAGTCTGCTTTGCTGATTTTACCGTAACCATTGCTGGCGAATTGGTTAATAATGTATTGTAATTTGCATTGTCGTATGAGCCAACATTTATTGCATATACATATACTGGATAGGTTCCTGTAAAGCCCACATTGAAAGTATAGTCAAACCCGTGGTAATTACCGATGGATGAATTATTGAACACTTCCGGAACATCGGACCTCTGCTTATTTGCAATCACATCACTTCCGCTAGTAAAGACAAGGTTTGAAGTATCTCTAAATGATCCCCCAACATACACGTGAATTTGGAGTGGGGCGGCAAGATTATCATAATCAAAAGCCCATCCGCTTATATGTAATGTACCATTTCCGCCTTCGGCAACGTCTAGATATCCCAACGGATTATGGCACGGTACTGAATACGACGATGGGGAAGATATCGTCGTCGATATCGGAGTACTCCCCCCGCTACTTGATGAGCCCGATGATCCGCTTCCTCCACCTGATGAACTTCCTGAGCCTCTAGTGCACATTGGCACTTTTTTCCCATTATCATAATGGGCAGAGGCGCGTAAGGGCGAATTCTTTTCTGTCCAGAATTCAAACGCATAAGAATATGTCTTTTTGGAGTAAATAAAGGACGGAACATTTACATTAACACCAACCTCGCCATACATCCATGCGTTAAGATCTATGCAGTTCCAGCCATCTTTATAGACATCTATCTTAGCTGCTGCTTTCCCTCCAACCTCTGCATAGATATATCCTGACCAGGGAAGCGTTTCGTTTAAAAAACCTAGTCGTGCTTTAATTCCTACCTTGCCACTTACCTGAGCAGTAAACGAAAACTCTTTTGCTGTAAAGTCTTTCGATATTCTCGGGACCCCTTTTATAAAAGCAACTTCAATCTGATTATTCTTGCTTGAGTGATTTAAACTGAGTTCTCCCTTTAGTTCCGCATCTAATAAAACATCAAAGCCTACCAACCCTGCAAATGTTGCTTTGAATATCGGTATCTCTTTTATTATAGTAGTGCTACTATCTACTTTACCAACGATCTTGAGTTTATGTGTAAGATCATAGCTCAATTTAAAACTTTGACTGTCTTTGCTTAAATTATATTCTACCTTAACATTAGATAACTTGTTATCTACTTCTGCACTTAAATGGTTTATCGATAATTTCTTTTTAGTTTCGAAAGAAGTACTTATAATAGGTGTTGAGGCCGCTTGAAGCTGCTCATCTTCAAAAATTTCTTCTTCATACACCATTGTCTCGATCCCATCAATCTGTTCAACGATTAATGCGGATCCATCTGCGCTTCCCTGTATGTCAATTTCTTTGAATGCATCAGCATTTTCTACATGTCGCACCTCGATGACTGTTCTGCTCTCTTCATACAGTATCTTCCATGCCGTATATACTACGGGAATCTCATTTAGTAATACAGAAAACTTCTGCCCTTTTTCTATTGCAATGTCAGGAGCATCAATTACTACTCTGCCTTCTTCATCCATCCATGCAGTGTATAATGTGTCAAATCGAACTACATCATCTGCAAACTCGTAAGAATCATCATGAGTCTCATCTATTTCGCTCATTGATGTGATTTTATCAACACTTATATTAATATTATTCTTTTCTTTTATAGTTATAGGCTGATCCGGTGCAAATTTCCCAGAAATCAACTCAAACCACTCTTGATCGATTGCAAATTGGGCATATTCAGGAGATTCTAATTTTTCATAATCTGCAAAACTATAATTGACTTCTGTTTTTTGTATGCCTAAACAATAACACAGTGTGTTAGTGACAAATTCTCTTGTCGCTGGCATTGTGGGATATACTTTTCCATGAAACTTTGTTGCTATTACACCAAATTCAGCACAAAGCAAGACGCTATAGTAATACTCATTGTTTTCGTCAAGATCAGCAAAATAGTCTAACGGATACTCTGACTCTTCAATCGTCATTTCGAATTGATTTGCCAAATAATCCATCCACTCTGCTCTTGAAACTTCTATCTCAAAGTCTTCTCCAGCTTCAATCAAAGAGTCATTATCTTCAAACTGAGCAAATAAGTCTTCATCAGAGCCTTCAGTTACTGCTTCCTCAGTGTTTTCGATATATACATCTTCATCATTGGGAATAGCATCCTCTTCGACATCCTCTATAATCTCGCCATCATATTCATCATCTTGAATATAATCCTCTTCAGAACGGACATCATCTATATCCTGTACTTCTTCAGAACTATCAAACGTATCTTCAAAATCACTGTCTTCATACTCTTTTGATGAATCCAGTATTTCAAATTCGTTATTCAGCTGCTCTGCAGCATTCACAGCCCCCAATTGGGGTATGGTCATTGTCATACTTAAAAATAAAGCTACAAATCGCTTCCAATTTTTTCTCCTCATGTCCAGTCTTCCTTTCTTGGTCAGAATAGTACAGTTTATCGACCACCTCAAAAAGGCAGTTATTTATACAATTTCTGTCATACGCCTTCATCTACCATGGAAGAATCAAAATCTTCAATGATTTCTTCCACACCCTCGATTCCGTCTTCTTCAAGCTCCGGATCTATTCCATTCTCATCAACAATTCATTCATCCCCAGAATCCAAAAAAGATTCAGTGTCTCTTTCATCTAATCCTGATTCGGCAGTATCCACCTAGGTTTCTTCATCACCAAACAACTCTGTAGCATCAGAGCTTTCCGAAGATTGTATGTTTGCCTGATCGTTCTCAACTTAGGCAAATGATTCCTGAAGAAACAAATCTGACTGGCTTATGTCTGCCGCGCCAACTAAGGACATCTGTCCTCCCAACAGTACGATGGACATTGCTGCAACTATCACTCGTTTTTCATATATTCATCTCCATCTGTACCTGCAACATTTTTATATGGTGTAATTGTTCATGCTTTTTATTGAATTTGGAAATGTTTACACAAGAGTATTAAAATGATTCTAACAAAATAAGCGTTGATTATGCGCCATTGCGCATAATCAACGCTTTTCATGTAATAATTGGTAATGTTGCAGAGATCCACACACGAAGTCCGGACATATTGAATTGCTCATACGATTCATATTTCAGACCATACTGTTCTCCCATCGATTTCAGCATGTATGCCGTTGTCTCATCATGCGGCAGTCGACGAATTCCTGTTTTCTTATATCACCTTCTATCGATATGAATAAGCCGAGCAGGATTCCTCCGCTGAAGCGCTTCATGCTGCATCCAATGGTAGTCTTTTGCTGATCGTCTAACTGTCGATTTCTGCAATACAGTAGATAATTTTTACAAATAAGCGTTAATCATGCTCTTTCATGCACAATTAACGCTTCAAATGAAATAATTTGGTAATGTAATTTTTATACAGGCAGGATCACGTATGCCTCTTCTCTTCCCTTTCCCCGTGTGAAAGACAGTTCTCCCTTGTACTTTCTGATCACTGACTGCATTGCAATGACCCTGCTGCGGGGGATCTGCAGTCTGTCTGCTGACATCCGGATGATCAGCTGGTCATCTGTACCTGTCAAAGAGAGCTCACGGTTTCTGGCTTCCTTTCCTGCCCTCTCTTCTGTTGCCTTTTTCCCAGTGTCTGTATAAGCAAGGCAATATAAGATTCTTGCTAGGTCTTCATCTGTAATCCTGCCGGAATCGTAATTACGAAGGGATATCGTTATTCTGTTTCCATGTGCTTCGGCTGAATCAGCGATCTGCGACAGCACTTCATCTGTAAGAATGTCTCTGCAGTATCTTCCCCTGTACCCGGCAACATTTTGTTCTGTCCTATCGCGGTCCCATGATTCCTGATTGCTGTCTCCGGAT
>Ga0256405_10009811_pt1 | contig 12923 bp, 14 predicted proteins | sample RumenRJG_02DNA_FD_189096 | JGI IMG/M metagenome (GOLD analysis project Ga0256405, IMG submission 189096) | Bovine rumen microbial communities from Lethbridge, Alberta, Canada - RJG_02 | ecosystem: Host-associated > Mammals > Digestive system > Stomach > Rumen | place: Canada: Alberta...
CAGGATCTTTTCTTAAGCTTCTTCGATTTCGAAACGGTTGTTTTCTGCTTCACCCATGGAAGTCAGCAGTTCGATTTCTTTGTTCGCTGCTTTTTCAGAAACGTATGTCTTGGCACCGGCTTTGTCCGGAGAACTTATGAAGTGGCCTTCTTTTTTAGATACTTTGCCGACATAACCTGTTTCGTTGCTATAGATGTTGATCCATTTCAGATTACATTTCATTTTTGTTTTACTCCTTAACTTTCAATACCATGATTCGATGGTATTCATAAATACCCATCAATTAGGATTGTAACACAAAAAAGTAAGACACTGCTTATATTATGTCAGTCACACCAATTAATATTAAGCCGTTGGAGTATGTGCCGCAGGATTTTTTCTAGGTTTTCAATACACCTTTATTGTTGTATACAAACATCACTTATGACTATTCTGTTTCTTCTATGTTGCAGTGCCTAAAGAGTTTAAGACATTCAGAACAAACGTCGGATTTGAAAACCAAAGATCTTCATAAGGGCCATTGATCTATCCTGTTCAAAACGAAAGGCGGACATGATATTCCGCCTTTCTTATCGTGTGGGGGACAAAGATAGATACCTTCTTATTTGATGTTTCATTCTGACCGAAGCGATCAGCCAAGCACAGCTTCGATCGATTCCTTCAGGATTCGAATAACCGTTTCCGGGCCAGAGCGCATCGGATTGATTCTTATGACGTACTTTTCGTACAACGGTTCTTCTTCCAACATTACCTTAGCCACTCGGTAAAACAGTGTTTGCACTTCATAGCGGCTTTCTGATCCAACCGGATGCGGTAAGCCGCCTCTTTTGATTGCTTCTTTTATTACTTCCCTGGCAATCGGCAGATCCAGCTTAACAAGAATGATGCGTTCTTCCAGATTGGCTTTCAATGCTTTTTCAACATGCTTGACTTCGCCTTTCTCCAAACGTCTGACGACTTCATCAACCGACCGGTTCTGCACACCCAGCAGTACGGGATTGATCACTAAAGAACGTAAAACTTCAGTAGCTTCAGGACCCTGAACCTGCCCGCCGCCGGAATAATTCTGTTTGTGAACAATGTCGATGACATCCTTATTTCCGGCAATGATTCCTATTCCGGGGATTCCCATAAGCTTGAAAGCTGAAAAAGCAGAAGCGTCAGCTCCGATTGCTGCTCCCAAAAACCTTACCTTGTTTACCGCATAATTCTCATCTACGAGGATCCTGATCTTTGGATCAATCTTGCGAGCTTCTTTAATAATGCTTGCCGTGTCGTAAGAATCACTCAGCTTTTGACGTACCCTTTGAATATAGAGAACATCAACGCCTTCTTTTAATCGTAAGCGGATATTTTCAAAATCATTGAAATCTGCACGGATCAATTCTGCGCCAAGACCCTCCAATGTGATCTGCGTTGTCATATACATTGAAGCATCATGGACCAACACCTTGTTTCCATTGCGGATCAGGGCAAAACACAGCGCTCGGATTGCACCGGTTCCTCCACCTCTAACAAGAGCAGCGTCCTCAGCACCAAAATACTCCGCCAGGACCTTTTCAACTTCAACGGTTCTTTCCGGTCTGCCGTATTTGATATGGCATCCGTAATCACCTTCATTCAGAGCTTGAAAACCATCAAAGTGCTTATGCATCAGGTCAACCAGACGGTATTGGTTTTCGATCTCTTCCTCAAAGGTGATCATTTCCAAAGGATAACTTTCGAAAGGAGTCTTATCCAATTCTTTTTTCATGTAGCGTTCAGTTAATGAACAGATAAAAGACCTCTTTCCTTTTGTGTCGTACCCTTGCTTTTCCAGAATCCGAAATAGTCCATCTGTTTCCTTTATCAGACAGATTGTCTTTTTATCTTCTTTTGTCTTTTTCGACTTTAAGACCTTTCCGAGTTCAGAAAGGTACTCATCAAGATACAAATCAAGTCCCAGTATTTCTTTGCAATAAGTACGGATATCTTTCATTTTCTTACTCTTAAAAACTCTCTCGGATTCACATGCGTGATCTGATCGATCTCTTCCCAGCTCAAACCGGCCTTTCTTAACTGCAACAGTCCGGAAGTAAGAAGATGGCTGTAGCCCCATCCTCCCCATTTTTTCAAAAGAGTTCTTCCGTCGATGTCACACGAAATGAAGATTTGCTTGATATAGCCGCGGTCAACAAAATGTTTAATCATCTTTGCACGTTCTTCATCATATGGAAATTTCTGCCCATACTCTACATCCAGTTCGATCTCAAAAAAACCTCTTTTGCCAAAACAGTCGAATTGAACACCGGCTCCTTTGGAGAAAATGTATTCATACGTTTCCATCCTCTCTTCAAGACGCGGGTAGACATCCTGATGGCCGATAATCACATGACTCAGGTCCGCTCCTTCTTCTTCAAAAAAAGCCAGCTGTTCCCGATACATCGTTCCTCTTCCGGTATGTGTAGAAATCCCAAAACCGGTCTCTGCGGAAGCTCTGCCGGCTGCCCGCAGCACCTTCTCTTCAGTCTCATATACCTGATAGTTGCTGGATCCGACTTCACCGATGAATCCGGCTTTAATGTGTTCTTCACCTCTTCCTTCCAGCAGTTCCTTTTTGATCATTTCCTTCAGTTCATCAACCGTTTTCTCTTTGATGAACTGCGGAAGACGCGGTTCTTTATAAAATCCGGCACCATAGACAATGTTGACGCCGCTTTTTAAAGACAGATCTTTTAAGACCGAGATCCTTTCGTCTTTTCTGTCTGCCGGACAGATTTCCGGCGTCGACATCTCCATGATTGTGTTTCCGCCAAAATGACGGTAGTCTTTCAGTTCTTCCAGAACAGCCTCCTCGCAGTTATCTCTGGCTGCATAAAGAACGTGCTCATGCGGAGAGATGAACCCTAATTCATTGATATCGATCGGACCTGTAACTGTGTTGACTGTCGTGTTCATTTTATTTGAATAATCCGTAGAAACTCGTTCCATTCTGCGGAGCCTTAACACCAAAATAATCGCAAACCGTTGCACCGACATCGCTTAATGTGGAGCGCAAACCAACCTGTATTCCTTTTGCATCTCTGTAGCGAATCAAAAGCGGAACGCATTCTCTGGTATGCTTGGAGTGACCGATATTTGGATCGTTTCCGTGATCGGCCATGATGACCAGGAAATCATCGTCGGTCATTTCATTGAGTATCAAAGGCAATTTGTGATCGGCGATTTCCAGAATCTCTTTATAGCGGGTGGAACTCTGGGAATGACCGGCCAGATCTGTTTCCTGAATGTTTGTGCAGATAAATCCTTGATCCATGGACCGCATTGCTTCAAGTGTATGGTCCATACATTCCGCAGTCGGAACGCAGGAAATTGACACACCCGCTTCATTATGGACGATGTCCGCCACTTTTCCGATCAGTGTACAAGGAATACCTGAACCTGTCAGAATCGTCGGCGCCTGAACGTTTGGATCAACACCATAGCCCAGATGGAGACACTGATAGCCCTGATCATAGGACTTGGACTTGGCGGAAGCGATACCGATGAATTTTCCGTCACGGATCTCTTCAGCTGCATACAGATCATCCATGTTGTTGCCTGTACCGCCAAAGACGATGACACGTCCGACGGTGACAACTTCTCTCACCTTTCTGGCAATAGCCAGTTCCTTGTCGAATGGCAGATAATCCAGCGGAGCCGTGACGTTATAACACATGCCAAGATCGGCTTCCAGGTTGTCCGCCACTGTACAGTAGTCGTCCACAACTAGATAGCGTAATCCCTCCCTGTTGATGATCTCGACCTTGTGTCCTGCTTCTTTAAGATGTTCAGCAACAACATCGACCTTTAACTGGAACGGCATGATCTCAGGATCCTTAGGTTTAGTTCCCATGATTTCCTGATGGCCCATAAAGGTATCGGCGCCAAAGTGAGTCAGTTCCGATTTGCCGAAGTTGGCTTCCGGATTGAACTTCATCATTTCGCTTTCCTTGCCATAGGCATTCATCAAGCCGAGTTTTTCAAGATTCGGCAAATACATGTCGGGATGATCCTTCAGGATACTGCCGATCGTGCAGGCTCTCTCATCTCCCGGTCTTTTGATGGCGGCGTCTTTCTGGGCTCCCATTCCGAAGCCGTCCAATACAATCACGATAAATCTTCTTTTCATTATTGTTCCATTCTAAGCGGATCTTTCAATACTCTTTCTCAATACCTCAATTACAGTGTCCGCACCTGCGCGATTTGGATTGATCCGGATCATTCTGTCGATCAGTGTAGGATCTTTGGCCAGAAATGTCCCGGATACCTTATAAAACAGCGGAGCTATTTCATATTTGCTCTCGGCACCGACCGGATTGGGCAGTGCGCCAAGCTTTTCCGCTTGTTTCAATACTTCTCTGGCATTTGGAGTTTCCAATTCCACAATCAATACTTTTGACTGTGCATTGGCAATTGTTGCATCTTTGATGCCGGGTACTTCTTTGTTCTTCAGTCTTTGAAGGATCTCTTCTCCTGTCTTAGCCTGAATTGCCAGAGATACCGGTGCATAGACCAGGCCTCTCAGCACATCCATTGCTTCATGGCCTTGCGTCTGACAGCCTCCGGAATAGTGCATTTTCCTGATCTTCTCGATATATTCTTTTTTGCCGGCTACAACACCGATTCCTTCAGGACCCTGCAGCTTGAAAGTCGAGAAACAAGAAAGATCGGATCCGAGCTCGCAGCCGATCTTTTCTACTTTCATAACCGCATAATTGTCATCCGTCACGATTGGGATATTCTTACATTCCCGTATCGTCTGCAGAACCTCTTTCATATCGTAGGAATCGTCAATCAGCTGACGGGAATACTGAACCAGTGCCACCTTTATATCAGGTTCTTCGTTCAGAACTCTCTTGATTTCATTCAGATCATTGAAATCTGCCCGAACCGGAATCAGTCCAAGCATCTCCATACTGACCGTTGTTGTGGAATAGACAGGCGCATCGTGGATCAGAATCTTGTCACCTGCTTTCGCAGCTGCCGCCAGAGCGTAACGGATCGCACCGGTCCCTGATCCTCTGACCATGATGGCTGCTTCCTGGTCAAAAAATTCGGCAATTGCCTGCTCCGCCTTCATTGTCGTTAATGGTTCATTTTCCGGCTGATGGATTCCCAGGTCACCTCTGGACAGCTGTTCGGTGCCCTCCATATGATGCATGATGCAGGAAACCATCTTGAACTGTTTTTTCATTGCTTCTTCCAATGAGATACTTGGTAAGGGATATGCCTTCATCTTTTCCTCCTAAAGCTGATATCCTTCATTGCGGTAGCTTCCTATATTCAGGAAATACCTTTCAATCAGCTCGTCTTTATAATCGGGGATATTCTCTGCTGCTTTCAGCAGCTTCCCCACTTTATCTTCTTTGCTTTCACATATTAACAGCGTTGCGCAACCCAGTCCTTTGTCAGGGATCGCCAGTGCTGTCGCTTCTGCGGTATTGCAGACACGCAGATAACCTTTTCCGCTGAGGTTTTGAATTCTCTTTGTTCTTTCATCAAAATGACCGAATAAAGAATCACCAAATCCTTCCAGATCTACCGGTCCCTCTTTTAGGATCAGCACATCGCATTCCTTCAGGATCTTCTTCAGAAATTCTGTAAGTTCCTGACGCGGGAGGAATGCATCTTCCAACTCAATGACTTTGCTGTCTATCCCTGGATACACGCAATCGGAATATACTTTTCCATACTCTTCTGCGGCTTCGATTCCAGTCGACCCCTTTATTGCTTTGAACAGAATCTTCCGGTCTCTGGTCATAAAGCCCAGAGAGTTTCCTGCAGACATTCCGTCTGTATTCTTTTTAATGTTCTGTTCTCTGTCGGGTTCAATCAGTTTGCTTATAAATCCATAGATGTTGACGCACATCGCCGGTGCCAGAACAGAACCGCCCCCATCATTTCCGATCCCTAATTCGTTAATGCCCGCAAAAACATTCACAGCTGTCCCGGATGAAGACCCGGACATCCATCGCCCGGTTATCGGGTTGATCAGTTCTGTATCGACCGCTCTTCCTGCCAGTTGGGATTTTCTGTCGATTGTGTGCAAAGCGAAGCCACACTTTTCCAATTTATGCATTAACGTATTCGGAATAGAAGAGATGTTCTTGATCCCGGTCAGAATCTTATCCTCTTCACAATCAAAAACACGAACAATCGAATGGTACGGATCCATCAAAGCCAGCTCATGTCTTTCGAGGTTGTTCATTGCCACTCCGCATTAACCCTTTCGCCTAAAGCGTCATAGATTCCAAGCAGTTGCGGTTTGCCTTCAGAAAGGCCGGCAACAACCGCCACGTGAGAACGTGTTGTAAAGACCTGTGTCCGATAAGCCATTATGGCGCAATCGTTTATTTCACATGGTTCACTGATCTCGTAATGATAATCAATGGATTCTTCGCTTGGTGCAACGACCTTGAGCTTTCTTGCGCTCTCAAAATCTTTTCCTACCAGTACATTTTCCATGTGGCTGCGGCGGTAGTGTCCGCCGCCGTAGCAGTAAGCTTTCCCGTCATAGTTATGGGAGATTTCCGAAACATAGACATAGGCCGGTTTTTCGGCTAAATCATTGTATTTATGCATTGGAGTCGTTCCGGTCAGCCCGTGCCCCGGTTCGCCGCTGGTTCCACCCAGCTCGTGAATTGTTTTCATGGAAGCACAGCAGGTTGCGCTCGGCAGATTGATGTTCAGGTCATGAAGTCCACATTCCTTTGCGATCTTCATTCCTCTGTTGAGCGCAAGAATGTTATTGGTGCCTTTGATTGCGTTATCCTTTTCGGAATATAAAAGAGCCGGGAAAACAGTAAGCCCGCCGATCTGCACGTTGCTCATTGTCTTGACTGTCTCAATCAGTTCCTTCAGTTCACCGGAATGAAAACCGCCAACCTGTCCAGAATAAATGTCAGAATCCTCATCGCTTAATCGAATCAGGATTTTCTGAACTCGTCCACACTGTCTTGCTGCTTCGTTGATTTCTCTGATTTTTGCGAGCGAATATACAGTCACATAATCCGGTTCGGCGGCAATAATCTTCTTCATCAAAGCCATCGGAATCTGCACCAGATGTCCAACGTTAGCGATATGAATACCGTTTTGGATCATTCGAAGTGCCTCTTTGTAATCAACGGTCACCGCGCCTTTGAAGCCGGTTTCTATCAGCTTTTCTGCCACCAGCGGATTTCTGCCGATCTGTTTCAACATAAAATACAGTTCAATTCCGTATTTGTCAGCTTCCTCTTTCATCTTTTCCGCATTGTGTACGATACTGTCAAGATCCAGGATATAGGTATCCGGCAAAATCGTTCCATCCTGATGGTATGCAAAGGCACAACGGATCAGTTCAGGATTTTTTTCTATCACTTTTTCCAGAAACATATACTGTTCTCCTGTCTAAATTCTCGGATTATCGACGATTCTGGCAGGGTTGTCAATCAGGAATTTTCGAATCATGTCTTCAGAAAGTCCTTCTTTTCTCATAAGAGGGACAACACTGCCCATGACAGCCAGATAGCCCGGCCCGTCAAAAGTGGTGAAATAGGTATGTCTTGAAATGTCGTTAGACAGTACAAGATGATCTCCATAACCAGCCTCTACAATTTTTCTTGCGTTTTTCGCACGGATCTCGTCTGCCATATATGCAACTTTTCCGCATGTATCAAAAGCGATATTAACGCCATACTTCAACAAGGAAATATGATAGTCGCTGTCATCGATTAAATCCTGATGGCCGATGATGATCTTGTCGGGATCGACACCTTCCTTCAAAAGCGTCTCAATCGTTTCAACAGCTGTAAATCTGCCGGTATGTGTTGATACGGCAAAACCGGTCCTTTTTGATGCAATGCCTGCAGCCTCCAGGATCTTCTTCTCGTTCCCTTCAAAAGCCTTCGGGCTGGAAGCTATTTCAGCGATTAGCCCCGCCTTAATATCGCTTCCGTCAATCCCCTCACAGAGATCTTTTATATATATTTTTGCGACATCTTCCTTAGTAGCTTCATTCATCCACTCAGGATGGTAAGATGCGAGATAGAAACCGGTAGAGCAGACAATTTTCAAGCCTGTCTTCTCTGAGATCTGTTTCAGTTTCCGAACATCTCTGCCCATGTCGTTTGTTGTCACTTCAAAAGCCGCCTGTATCCCCTGGTCCATTGCCTTATGGATTTCAGGCACAACCTCATCAACATCCTGAATAAATGAATATCCGTCTTTGCGGATCCGGTTGAGGTCGACGATAAAATGTTCGTGAGCCAGGGTTGTTCCCAGCTCTTCTTTTTTAATATCACCCAATACTGTACGAATCATAATAATAAATACAGGCATTCCAGCGCCTGGCCGGAATGCCTGTCCTTTCTAATTATTCTGGCTTTCCTTCAGCTTTATCCACCAGGGCTCTTACCAGTGCAGGTACGACCTGTTCGGTATGAGATTTGACATAGCCAAACGCTTTGTGATTTCCGGCATATACCATATGTCTGATTTCTTTTTCGTTCGGACACTTACCCTGTTTGGAGACAACCAGGCAATTGGAATAACCCAAGACCATGATTGCAGTTGCCAAAGAGCCGCCGCCGCCAGTCATACAGCTGCCGAGATAGTAATCAATCTCACCAGCTTTCACTTTTCTTGCTGCAACCATATCGGCATCAGCCAAAGTTTCGACTTTATCGGCGAATTCCTTGTCGATAAGCTGTTTTGTCTGTGTAGCTGTTAAACCGCAACATTCAATTTTCATAAGAAAGCCTCCTTACAATAATTTATAAAGTAACGATGTGTAATAAGATCGCCAGGTTGTAGAGCAGACCAACTGCAACAGCAGCCAGAGGACCTACAGCTGACTTCGGAACTCTCTGTCCGGTAACTTCGTTTAATGTGTAGAATCCACCAACCATCATGAGACCAACAGCGCCCCATGTAGCATTACCAGCCATGAAAGCACCAATCGTCAAAGCTAATGTCGTGCATGAGATCATTGCATCACGGATGTGGTCACCACATTTAGCCAGTTCAGGGAATTTAGATAATGCTTTACCTAAAAGACCTAAAAGCTGAATTTCAACATACTCAACCGCAAAACCTGCTACAGGAGCTAAGAACCAGAGTCCGTCTGGTACTAAAGCACCAACCAGCATGACAGCGGTCAAACCAACAGCCTGATATACACCTGTTGCCAGAGCTGTAGAGACAATCAGAGGAATGAATGCAAAGATGACACCGATCATCGCGAGATAGAAGATGTTCATATTGCCTTCGGTAATTGCAGAAGCAAGAATGATTGGCTGATAAGCCTGGGCCAGAATCTTGATACCTAATGCGTTAAGAGCACCCTGTACACAGAGGTATACCCAGTTGGATTTAATTCTTTCAGCATTCTTGGTGAACAGGTTTTCTTCTTCAGCAGTTGTTTCAATTGACGAACCGTTCTTGGAAGCTCTGACTGCATAGACGACTAAGCAGATCATGCCTGCTAACATAGCGAATGTGTACGGATATAAAGCAACCGTCGTACCGCCGACGCTAACAGAACCAACAACTGTACAGAAGATATAAACGATACCAGTGATAACAGCGGAGATGATACCCTGTTTAGCCCCGAACTGTCCAGCTATGGCAATTGCCGGATACATACAGAAGATCGGAAGAACCGGTCCGGTGATGTTTGTGAGGTCATTCAGGAAGTTGTAAGGCAGACCGTTGAAGAATGCGCCAATTGCCTGTGTGCCTAAAGCACAGAGAAGTCCATAGGCAGCACCAAGACCTAAAGCAACATACTTGTTAGGTGACCACGCACCGATACAGTCAGTAGCAATCAGGATCAGGTGGCACGCAATCAATCCTGTGCCGAGCCACTGGTTGAAACCAGCCATGACCCAACCGACACCCATGCCGGTAACAACGACTGCGAATTCAGGACGTGTCATTCTTCCTTCCATCAATTCAGGGAAGACTGGTCTTGCACCATCATTGAAGTTGGAAATGCACATGTGGGAAAGCAAGCTTGCCCAAGCAGCGATAGCCACGAGCACAACTGTTCTTAATGCAAGTGGAAATGCAAAATTTGTAACCATAATTTTACCCCTTCTTTAATTTTGTTTATTACCAGTTAAGGATCAGGCGTGCCACTCGCCGCTCTCCTTAAACTGAGCAATCAAATTATTTATATGAAGCAACGCATAACCCTGTTCTGTTTCGTTGAGCGGATTCTTTGTTACTTGCATAATTTCACTAAGGATCTTCTTTGAAAGATCATATGTATCAAGTGATTCCAGTTCATCGATCACTTCTTTAGGTAGTTCATCGACCGGTTCCTTGGAGACCAATCTTCCATAAGCCGCACACAAATGAGCAATGAAAGTTCCGGCGTTTTCTTCTTCGAGCGTTACACCGTATTTGTCTTTGAAGAGGGCGATCACAGCTTTGATATCTTCGATGTCGGCATCAGTGATCATTCCGCCTTCCTTATATAATTCGAATCTTTCTGTAAAATCCATTTCTATTTCCTAAACAGTCCTTTTTTGGGCTGATTCCTTTCTTTTCTGATTTCTTTCTTGGTTTTCTTTTCCGGATGATATTCTTCGTATTCCAATCCGAAAATCTTCATTGTCAGATACATGCATATCCGATCAGAATATAATGCGATCAGCATTGCCACCATCATAGTCCCCAGCATCACAACATAATCATTTTTTGAGACTCGGCTCATTCCGAAGGCAATCGCCAAACAGATAAGAAAAACAAATATGTAACGGATGAGTTTTAAGTGCTTCTTTGTTTCTTTTGTAAAACACATCTGCTGATGGCAATGACTACAAGAAATAATTTCACTCACATTCTTATAAGTGAACTCGTACTCCTTGCCGCAGCGATAACACTTAACATTGTTCTTCATATGAATATCCAAAATTTTGTATTTTCAACTACTTATTATTTTACTCTTGTCTGTTCGTGATGTAAACAGACTGCTACAAAAAAGATGATTTTTAGTATCTTGGAACGAGTTTTCCCTCCATGACTTCCTTCTGGACCTGCAAAACTGCGTCAACATCAAGAATTTCTTTCAACAGAAAACCGATCTCTTCTCTTCCTTTTGAGATCAGAACAACAGCTTCTGTATTGTCGATATCATAGCCTTCAATAGCTGCATAATGTATATCGACATTTTTATCCAGAACTTCATCGATATTCATAACCATTGCATCAACTTCGCCGTTCTTGATGGCTTCGATGGTCCTGGTATATTCAATCGGTATGTATTCCACTTTCCTGCTGCCGCAGGCAATTTTAGTCAATTCCTTCTGATCAAAGGAAGTGTCATCAACACCGATCCTCATTCCATCTTCGACTCTGTCCTTTGTCTCGTCGTGGAGCATAAGCACGTGCTTGTTGAGATAGGACAACGGACCAAAGCCCATGATAATTTCCAGCTGTCCGTTATTTTCAATATATTCTTTAGCAGCGAAGCGTGAAACGATTGCAAAATCATATCTTCCGTTAACGACCATCGACATCCTGTTTTTTGAGCCACGCATATACGCAAGATTGACTTCAGCGATTTTCTGCTTTTCTGCTGAAATGATGATGCCAGAAGCCAGTCCCTCATAACGTTTGGAATAAGGAAGTGGCATTGTGCCAACAAGGGAACCAATTCCCGCATATTCCATTAGAGTTGCCGTATTTTTATCCGAGAGATAGGAACCTAGATGTCCTTTTGGTTTTACAACAATGGCTTTGGCGCCGATCAAGTTCTTCAAAGCATTTTGTACGGTTCCTCTGGCTAAAGACATTTTTTTAGAGAATTCTGTAATCGTTGGAATGCGATCACCAATGGCGTATTTCAAAAGTTCCCTCGACAGAATCATGGTTGCTGTTCCGTTTTTACTCAACAACTGGTCTTTAATCATAACTTATTCTATTGCCGTACCATGAAGGATTTCATTCACGGATATGAACTATTCCTTCCAGGAAGGCGCTTTGTTTTCTTCTTCCTTGTGTTCTTCCATTGCCTCTTCGATCAGCTTCATCATCTCCCAGACCGAACGGAAATAAAGGGTCTTGTCTTCTTCCACCCAGGTGATGCGTCCCTGCCAGGAGGAATTCTGGCGGTGCTGCACGCGGATGATAAAGGTCCCCAGATCGCCGTGCATATCCAGGATCTCATCATCTTCAAGGACCTTATTCATTTCTTTTTCCATATAGACCACTTCCCTTTCCTTAAAATGTCTCTCGTTGTTGCCCGGGAACGGGAAACGCAGATCGTCGTAGAGACTCTCCATTTTCAACAGAAGGTCGATCTCCCCTTCATAAGTTACCGGATCCTTGGCAAAGTGATGGTAGAACCTTCCCTTTGGCCCCAGATCATACGCATCGATACACAACATGACCGCATTGGGTATGCCTAAATACTGCTGACTCTTTCTCATACATCACCTACCAGAGCGGATTGACATAGTAACGTATCGAAATGCGCTGACGGTTGATCATGAATTTCTGATCGATACGCTTCTGGATGATCTCACAGTTCTCCATGGTCGTATTCATCAGTAAGACCAGGTACTGGCCCTTGTTGTATTTATTCATGATATCGGAACGACGGATCGTCGTGCGGATGGCCTCTTCCAGGCGGGGCGAGAGTTCTTCCAGCTTCTCTCCCTTGGTCAGGATATTGCCCTTGGTGTCGACGATCGTACATAACATCAGATAGATGGTCTGGCCGCTTCTTTCAGCGATACGGGTGATCGCCTGATAGATGCCGTGAAAGACCGGGTAGGAACAGAGGTAACCGCCTCTGGTCTCTTCGTTCTCCTTGAGATGGTCCTGTATCTCCATCAAGGAACTGAAGGAGTGCTCGAACTGTTCGCCCAGCTTGGTGATCAGATCAAACATGCGGTTGGAAGGCTTGATGCCCT
>Ga0256405_10009812_pt1 | contig 12922 bp, 20 predicted proteins | sample RumenRJG_02DNA_FD_189096 | JGI IMG/M metagenome (GOLD analysis project Ga0256405, IMG submission 189096) | Bovine rumen microbial communities from Lethbridge, Alberta, Canada - RJG_02 | ecosystem: Host-associated > Mammals > Digestive system > Stomach > Rumen | place: Canada: Alberta...
AACAAATAAATACCAGAACTTTTTACTTCTCATATTGTATTAATATAAAACATTTTAAAAAAATAGCAAGAACGACAAAGATAAACAAAAAGAGAAGATTAACTTCTCTCCTTTATAAAAGTATCGATTTGATTGAACATATCTTGATCTTGTTCAGTCAATCTATTTATATCCACATCTTTAAAATAATTAATCTTTTCTTCATCGGTTTTAATCTTTTTCTTTTTTAATAGCTGATTAAATGTTCCAAAGACTTCACTCAAATATTTAGTGGCTTCTTCAGTATAGTTGGGATTATGTCCACGATTATTAACTTTCACGATATGGATATGTTTATTATCAACCTTTTCCACTATCCCTAAGAAAATCTTATAGGGAACAGTCATATCATCTAATGATTGAATGCATAATATTTCCGCATCAGTATTCTTTAAATAACCTAAAATATCGGGCTTATTGTATTCCGGTTCGATTTTCTTCTCGTATTTACCGATTATTGAGACCGCTAAGCGAGATTTAATCGTCGCCAGACCAATTGCTTCAGCGTCTAAAATACCCGCTAAAATAATGGCTTTTTTGATATCTTTTCTTTTTGTTAAAACATGAAGTCCAGTGTAACCACCAAGAGAATGACCATAGATAATAATCTCTTTATCTAAATGTACATGATTTAATAAATCAACCACATCTCTAGTCGGTTCATTCATCGAAGTCATATCTTCACCTTTAGATTCTCCGCATCCTTGGTAATCTAAAGTTAAGACTTTATATCCTCTTCTCGCTAATTCGTTAATCTCTCTTAGATAAGCTGCATGGCCGGGACCCATGCCATGTAATAAGAGAATAATTTTATCTTCTTGATAATTATCGTAATAATAGAAGAAATATCTAATTTCTATTCCTCTAGAATTATTAAAGGAATAATCTTCTCTCTTTAAACCAGGAAAATCGGTATAAGAATAATAAGGAACACCTGGTTCTTTATCAAATCTTCTTACAAAGTATTTCTTATATAAATTAACCACTAATCCCATAATCTTATTTATTTTAACATTTGTATTAATTAAAATTAACACATCATAAGAAAAGAGAGAAAATAACATGAAAAAGTTACTATTCGTGGCCACTCTAATGATGACAATCTCTGCGATCAGTGGTTGTCAGAAACAGAAAAAAGAAAAAGAACCAGTCTTAAATAATTATTCCATCCACCACGATGATGAATTCGGTGGAGCCTATATCGATATCTCTATCGCTAGTTTTAATGATTTAGGTTTTAAATTCGGCGACAGTGTTTCTTTAACTTTCTCTAATGATGTGAAATATGAAAATATCGGCTACTACAGTGGCTATTATGTTCCAGCAGGTCAAGAATTATTAGTGGGGTATCCCGGATATGACTATATCAAGTTCTGTATCAACTATGGTGACGATATCTACGTTTCTAATCATTTTGATGAAAATACAACAGTCACCATCACCATTTATGAAAGCGGTAAATTCATCGATATCGAAGAGACCCTATCCATCTCCTATAGCGATGATATTAACGAATATGATAATCGCGAACAATTCGCTAACTTTAGAGAAATTAATGCCGGTAATATCAAAGACAATCTCTTATATAGAGGAGCTTCTCCTATCGATAATCGTCGAAAACGTGCGGAAACTGTCGACATTATTCTAGAAGAATTAGAAATCAAATATGATATCGATCTCGCTGATAATAGAACCACTATTGACGGTTTTTATCAAAAAGATGACTTCAAATCCGAATATTTCCAATATTTAGATGAAGAAGAAAAGGTTTTACCTCTCGGTATGGCAGCAGCTTATAAAACCGAAGACTTCTCTAATAAGATGAAGACCATGTTCTTATCAATCTTAAATAATGATGGCCCTTATTATATCCACTGTTTAGAAGGCAAGGATAGAACCGGTTATGTCTGCATGGTCATCGAAGCCCTTTGTGGTGCGTCATATGAAGAATTAATCGAAGACTATTTCATCACCTACCACAACTACTATGGCATTGAAAAAGGGACGAAGAAATACGATGCGATAAAAGCCATCCATATCGATGAAATGATTAGATATGTCTTTGACTTCAATAATTCCGTGAATCTATTAACCGCGAATTATCATAGTCAAGTAAATAACTATTTATTGTCGATTGGTTTACAACAAGAGGAAATCGATGCAGTACAAAATAAATTAAGTCGATAAAAGTTAACAACTTTTGTAAATATGTTATTTGTTAATTATATATAATTAAATTTTTGTGAAATTTTATGTAATTTCAAGAAAAAACCCACTAGTTCATCACTAATGGGTATTTTTATTAATTAATATATTAAACTTATGCGGAAACCACAGATAAAGATAAACCTAATGGTTTCATTATTTTAATTAGCGTTTCAACATTTGGCTTAACAGTGCATGCTTCAATTCTTGCTACAGATGATTGAGGGAGCCCACAAATATCCGCTAATTGACGCTGAGAATAACCAAGTTTGTTTCTTCTCTCGATGATTGCGTTAATGATATTTGCTAACACTTCCATCTCCTCGATATCTTGTTTTACATCACAATTGAGATTTTTGACTTCTTTTTTAAAATCTTTCCAAGTTTTCATAAGCCATATGATAGCATAAATGCTCTCAAAATCAACAAGAAAAAACCCACTAGTTCATCACTAATGGGTATTTGTTTTAATGATTAGATTAATCAACCCAAGCCACTAAGACGATTGGTGCATCATCACCACGTCTGTTACCGAGTTTTAATCTTCTGGTGTAACCACCATTACGTTCCTTGAATTTAGGACCGATTTCATTAAATAAGACATCTAATGCGGAGACGCCTTTTTCGTTATTGATATTTCTCACGAATCTAGCGGCTTGTCTTTTTGCGTTCATGACATCTTCTTTTTTGGTTAATGCCACTAAACGATCTGCTTCTTTGACGATATCACGACCAGTGGCTTCTGTCACTTTGACGGAACCGTGGAGAATTAAGTCAGTAACGACATTACGAAGCATATTCTCGTATTTGCTTTTGGTATAAGCGGCTTTGAATCTAACGCCGGTCTTACCATGGACATTTTTTCTACCTTGTGCTGGCATAAATAGTTACCTCCTTATTCAAAGTCTTTGAAGGAGAGACCATAGGCGACGAGTTTCTCTTTAATTTCTTTAAGAGATTTCTTACCTAAGTTCTTCACTTTCATCATGTCTTCTTCTGTTCTATCTGTTAATTCTAAGATGGTTTGGATACCCGCTCTCTTTAAACAGTTATAAGAACGGACAGAGAGATCGAGTTCTTCAATGGTGAAGTTCTCGTATTTGTTTTCTTCGACCTTAACTTCATCCTTTTCGATGTTAATATCACGGGTGATATCAGCGACATCTAAGAATTTATTTAAGTGAGCAATTAAGATTTTCGCGGATAAAGCGAGTGCTTCTTGGGGCAAAATAGAGCCGTTTGTCCAAATTTCGACTGTTAGTTTGTCAAAACGGGAATCGTGTCCCACACGGGTGTTTTCGACGGTATAATTAGCCTTTCTGACTGGGGAGTAGTTGCTATCGGTAGCGATAACGCCTAATTGTAAGCCAGAATGGATCACTTTGTTTTGTTCACCGGTCACATAACCACGACCATTTCTGGCGTGTAAGACCATGTGTAAGCTACCGCCTTCACAGACGTGAGCGATTTCTAAGTCAGGATTGACGACTTCCACACCGGAAGGAAGAGCGATGTCTGCCGCGGTGACGGTATGAGGACCCTTGACGTCGATTTCTAATTTCTTATTGGTGTCATCGCCTTCAGGAATTCTTAAGACGAGACCTTTTAAGTTTAAGATGATGGATGTCACGTCTTCTTCCACGCCTTCTAAAGCGGTGAATTCATGACGGGCACCTTCCACTTCCACGGCGTATAAGGATGCGCCTGGTAAGCTGGAGAGTAACACTCTTCTTAAAGCGTTACCTAATGTGTTACCAAAACCTCTTTCGAGTGGTTCGATGACGAAGCGGCCATAATTCTCTGTGCCATCATAGTCAGCTTGAGAGATGCCGAATCTTTCAAAAGGATTAGCAATTTTCATGTTAATAACCTCCTATTAGCCTCTGGGGCGTTTTGGCGGACGGCAACCATTATGGGGGATCGGTGTGCTATCAACGATGGATAAGACTTGTAAACCCACAACGGCCAAGGAACGGATAGCTCCTTCACGGCCTGGACCTGGACCTTTTACATCGACGTCGACTTGACGGATGCCTTGGTCATAGGCAGCTTTACCAGCAGCTTCTGCCGCTTGTTGAGCAGCAAATGGAGTGGCTTTCTTTGCATCTTTGAAGCCCATCGCACCGGCGCTGGACCAACTTAAGGCATTACCTTGTTCATCACAAATTGTCACAATTGTGTTATTGAAAGTGGAATGAATGTGGGCAACACCTTTAGTAAATGAGCGTTTGACTTTCTTTTTACGAGTAGTTGTTTTCTTTGCCATAACTCTCTTCTCCTTTCATTAACCTTGAGGCGCCATCTTCTTATTCGCAATGGTCTTACGTGGACCTTTACGAGTACGAGCGTTAGTCTTGGTTCTTTGACCACGGACTGGTAAGCCTTTTCTATGACGTAATCCTCTATAGCAGTTGATTTCGGTTAAACGTTTGATGTTTAAAGCGACTTCTCTACGAAGATCACCTTCTGTTTTGTATTTAGAGATTTCATTTCTGATCGCACCGAATTGTTCATCGGTTAAATCTTTTACTCTAATCATGCCATCGACTTTTGCAGCTTCGCAAATTTGGACAGCGGTGTATCTGCCGATACCATAGATGTAGGTAAGGGCGATTTTGACTGGTTTGTCATTCGGAATATCAACACCAACAATACGTGCCATATTTCATTTTCCTCCTATTAACCTTGTCTCTGCTTGTGCTTGGGATTTGAGCAGATGACCATAACTTTGCCATTTCTCTTAATCACTCTGCACTTTGGGCAGATAGGTTTGACTGAGGGTCTGACTTTCATAAGTTTTTTCCTCCTAAATAATTACGGTTTATTTAAACCTGAATGTTATGCGGCCCCGTGTTAAATCATAAGGCGAGATTTCTACCGTAACTCTATCACCTGGGAGAATGCGTATGTAATTCATACGGATTTTTCCAGAAACGGTGGCCTGAATTACGATGCCGTTCTCGAGTTCTACCTTGAAATTCGCATTTGGTAAGCACTCTTTGACGACTGCCTGTACTTCAATCATATCTTGTTTCGACATTTATTCTTCTCCTTCGTACATGGTAATAATTTCATAACCATTTTCTGTAACTATCACAGTGTTTTCATAATGGGCGGTTAATTTCCCATCTTTGCTCTTGACGGTCCAACCATCACCTAAGGTACGAACATCTTTACGACCTTCTAATACCATCGGTTCAATGCATAAGGCCATCCCGGGTGTTAACAATGGTCCTGTGCCCGCGGTTCCATAATTAGGAATGGATGGATCTTCATGCATATGAGAGCCAATACCATGTCCCGTATATTCGCGGACGACATTATAACCATGACTTTCGACAAATTTTTGCACGGCTTCAGAGATATCTCCGACATGGGCTCCCGGTCTCACCACTTTCACCGCTTCAAAGAAGGCGGCTTTTGTGACATCGACAATGCGGTTTGCCCTTTCCGTGAGCGTGCCGACTTTATAGGTACGACACGCATCAGCGGAATAGCCTTTATAAGTCGCTACTATATCAACTGAGACGATATCACCCTCGCGGATAATAATCTTTTTGCTGGGAATCCCGTGGATTAACGTATCGTTGACACTGACGCAGGCACTCGCAGGATAGCCATAATAGCCTTTTTCCGCGGGAATGCAGTCATTATCAAGCATCGTCTTTTCCACGATAGTGTCGATATCTAAGGTCGACATACCAGGACGAATGGCCTCTTCTAATGTCTTGAAGACTAAGCCGACCACTCTTCCGGCTTCTTTCATCAAATTAATTTCTCTAGTTGATTTAGTAATGATCATCTTATTTTTTCAAAAATTCGGAAACTTGATTGAAGAGTTCTTGACTACTTATTAAGGAATTAAAATTCTTTAATAAGCCTCTCTCTTGATAGAAATCTAAGAGAGGTTTAGTGTCATGAACATAATGGTCTAATCTGATTCTTAACGCTTCTTCGTTATCGTCAGCGCGTTGGTATAAGGGGCCACCACAGAGATCACAGATACCTTCTTGTTTCGGTTTCATAGTCTCGATGTGATAAGGAGCACCACATACTTTACAAACGCGACGACCGGAGATACGTCTAATGAGTTCTTCTTCGTGACAATCCAAGTTGACCACGACTTGAATGGGACGATTGATTTCCTTAGATAATTTCTCTAAAGCTTCCGCTTGAGGAATGGTTCTTGGAAATCCATCGAGTAAGAACCCATTTTCGCAGTCTTCTTTCGCTAATCTGTTCTTAAGCATGTCAATGGTTACTTCATCAGGAACCAAATGGCCTTTATCAATATAAGATTTTGCGAGAAGACCGAGCTCTGTCCCACATTTGATATTTTCTCTAAACATATCACCTGTAGAGATATGAGTGAGATGGAAATAGGACATGAGCTGCTTCGCTAGTGTGCCTTTACCGGCACCTGGAGGGCCCATGAGAATAATGTTTTTACGCATTATTAACGACCTCCACTAGCGACCACCTCTTCGAAGGACTTACCAGCGAGTAAGCCATCGATTTGATTATTAATTTCAAGAGCCACACCGACGACGATGATTAATCCGGTACCACCTAAGGCTAACGATGGATTATCTTTGAAGATAGTCAAGGTTAACACGACAGGTAAGGCAGCGATTAAACATAGAGCCATCGCCCCGATAAATGTCACTCTGTTAAGTACTTTACGCACATAACGTTCGGTTTCATTACCGGTATGGATACCAGGGATATAACTACCATTTTTCTGGAAGTTTTCCGCTAGTTGTTGTGGATTGATTTGCACGTTAGCGTAGAAGAAGGTAAACGCCACTGTGAGGACTAAATAGATAATTAAGCCCCAAGGCATTTTCCATCCGCCCATATCATACAATGCTGATGTTTGGAAAATTTGTAACCATTTATCATTTGCATGAGAGGAATCGATGAACGCTACGATGACGCTTGGTGCCATTAAGATGGAGCTCGCGAAGATGACAGGAATGACACCAGCGGAGTTGACCTTAATAGGCAAGAAGCTCGCGCGGGACATAGATTGAGTTTGTCCCCCGCCTTTGCCAGAATGTTGCACAGGAATCTTTCTCTTGGAAAGTTCGATGAATGTAACGAAGGCAATGATTAGGACATAAGCTAAGATGTAGAGTAGGAATTTGAAGATACCTGCAATACGCGCTGAGTCGCCTTGTCCTTGTAAAGCGGAATTGCCCACCCATAAGGTGAAAGCATTGCCGATTTGTGAAGGTAAGGAGCAAACGATACCCGCGAAAATAATCATGGAAATACCGTTACCGATACCTTTAACAGAAATTTGGTCACCTAACCACATGACTAACATACAGCCGGCCATCATAATAACGATGATGTAGATATATGTGAGCCATTCATTGGATGCGGTGGTAAATGTAATCGCATCGCTAGTCTTCATGGTTTGGATGATACCATAGGCTTGCACCGCACCTAACATTAATGTTAAGTAACGGGTGGCTAAGTCCATTTTTCTTCTTCCGGATTGTCCTTGACGTTTTAATTCACTTAAGGCCGGCAAGACATCTGTGGATAATAATTCCACGATGATCTGTGCGGTAATGTAAGGAGAAACGCCGAGGGCGAAGATGGAGAAACTCTGTAAGGTTCCACCACCTAATAAGTTCATTAAGGATAAGGCATAAGAACTATCGAGATAGCTCTGCATGTCCGCACCTAAAGTGACACCTGGCACAGTGATTTGCGCACCGATACGGAAGATGAAGAGGATGAGAATCGTAAACATGATACGATTCATGATTTCTTTGTTTTTAAGAATTCCACCTAATTTCTTCATAATTAGATCACCTCAATTTTGCCACCGACATCACTAATGGCTTTTTCAGCGGATTTGCTGAAGGCTTGGGCTTGGACGGTTAATTTCTTTTCTAATTTACCTCCACCTAACACCTTTAAACCATCATATTCCTTGGTTAATAAACCAATTTCTTTTAGTAATGCTGGAGAGACCACTGTACCATCTTCGAATCTGTTAAGATCTCCGACGTTAATGGTGGCATAATTGACATGATTAACGTTCTTGAAGCCACGTTTTGGTAGTCTTCTGAAGAGTGGCAATTGACCACCTTCGAAACCGAGTGCGACGCCACCGCCACTACGAGCGTTTTGACCTTTATGACCTTTGCCAGCGGTTTTGCCGTTGCCAGATCCAAGACCACGACCCTTACGGAAATGATCTCTACGGGCGCCTTCGGTAGCTTGAAGTTCATGTAATTTCATATGTACACCTCCTATTCAGTTATTATATATCACTAAGGATATTTTTATTATTCTTTGCCACGAAGAGTTCTTGTCTCTTTGTAGCTCTTGAGGTTGTTTAAGCCTTGGTTGGTAGCTCTCACGATGTTGATTGGAGCTCTACTACCATAGACCTTGGAGCAAACGTTTTGCACACCTGCTAATTCTAAGACCGCACGAACTGGGCCACCGGCGATGATACCAGTACCTTCAGGGGCAGGTTTTAAATAGACATTACAAGCACCATATTGTCCGACGATTTCGTGAGAGATAGTATTACCTTTCACTAAATGAATCTTAAATAAGTTCTTTTTGGCAGATTCAGAAGCTTTTTTAATAGCATCTGGGACTTCAGCGGCTTTACCGACACCGAAGCCATAGCGGCCCTTGCCATCACCGACGACGACAAGCGCGGAGAATTTCATTCTACGGCCACCTTTAACGGTTTTGCTAACACGGTTAATGAAGACAACACGTTCTTCAAATTCTTTTGGTTCGTCTCTTCTTTCACGACGATCGCCACGTTTTTCGCCTCTTGGACGTCTATCGTTACGATCACCGCGAGGACGACGGTTTTCACGACCTTCTTTTGGAGCTTCTTCTACGGGAGCTTCTTGAACTGGTGCTTGTTCAGCAACTTTCTTTTCTTCTTCCATTGAATGTTCCTCCTAGAAGTCTAAGCCAGCTTCACGAGCGGCTTCTGCTAAAGCTTTAACACGACCGTGGTAGATGTAACCACTACGATCGAAGACGATTTTCTTTAAGCCTTTGGCTAAAGCTTTTTCAGCGATATCTTTGCCCACTAATTTCGCGGCGTCGATGTTACTACCATTTTGAAGTCTTAAAGCCATAGAGGAGCTTGCGACTAAGGTTGTACCTTTGACGTCATCGATAATTTGCGCTTCGATATTTTTATTAGAGCGGTAGACACAGAGTCTTGGTGCTTCGCTAGTGCCAGAAATTTTGGCTCTAACACGAGCATGTCTACGAACACGAGATACGTTTTTATCTTGTTTTGAAATCATAAACGACTATTTCCTACCTTTCTAATTATTTACCAGCGGCACGTTTGCCTTCTTTTGTGGCAACATACTCGCCTTTATAACGGATACCTTTACCAAGGTATGGTTCTGGAGGTCTCACTTCGCGAATTCTCGCAGCGGTTTGACCAACAGCTTGTTTATCGATACCTTCGACATCGATGTTGGTGGGATCCACTACTTTGATGGTGACACCTTTATCGGGGACGATGGTAATCGTGTGGCTATATCCGGCCCATAACACTAAGTCATTACCTTGCATTTGGCCTTTATAACCGATACCTCTTAATTCGAGGGATTTCTTGTAACCTTCGCTGACACCGACGACGGCGTTATGAACGTTAGCTCTCACTGTGCCGTGGTTTTGCTTGGTTTGTTTTAGTTCGTTTTGACGAGTGAATGTAACCACTGTGCCTTCGACTTTCATTTCGATTCCAGTATTTAAGGAAACGAGTAATGTGCCTTTAGGACCAGTGACTTTTGCGAAGTTGCCTTCTTGTGTCACGGTGACACCAGCAGGAAGATCGATGTGTTTATTACCAATTCTTGACATAAACTTTCCTCCTACCAGATGTAAGCGATGACTTCACCGCCGATACCTAAGGTTCTGGCTTTTGCATCAGTCATGACACCTTGGGATGTAGAGATGATCGCAATACCTAAGCCTTTTAAGACTTTAGGAAGTTTCTCACAGCTGACGTTCACGCGGAGGCCAGGTTTGGAGATCTTCTTTAAGCCGGAGATGACTTTTGTGCCATCGACAGCGTATTTTAAGGTAATGGTCATTTCTTTTTTGACTTCGCCTTTGACTTTGAAGTCAACAATGAAGCCTTCTTCTTTCAAAATCTTTGCGATTTCGACTTTCATCTTGCTAGAAGGAACTTTCACTGTTTCATGCTTTAATGCGTTTGCGTTTCTGATACGGGTTAACATATCCGCAATTGGATCTTGCATCATAATTACTTTGCCCTCCTATTACCAAGATGATTTCTTCATGCCGGGAATTTCACCTTTATAGGCTAATTCTCTAATGCAGATACGGCATAAATGGAATTTTGAATAGACAGAGTGAGGACGTCCACAACGTTCACATCTTGTGTATTCTCTAACTTTGTATTTTTGTGGTCTGGATTGACGGACCTTTAAACTAGTTTTAGCCATTGTGTACTCCTTTCTCTTATCTTTGGAATGGCATACCCATTAAATCTAATAATGTGTATGCTTCTGCGTCGGTATTCGCGGTGGTTACGATAACGATATCCATACCACGAACTTTAGCGACTTTATCATAATCGATTTCAGGGAAGATTAATTGTTCCTTGATACCGAGTGTGTAGTTACCACGACCATCGAAAGCGTTTCTAGAAACACCACGGAAGTCACGGACACGTGGGAGAGCGATAGAAACTAACTTATCGTAGAAGTCCCACATACGAACACCACGTAAGGTCACTTTACAACCAATTTCTTGACCTTCTCTTAATTTGAAGGCAGCGATGGATTTCTTCGCTTTGGTGATGATTGGTTTTTGACCGGTGATTTGTGTTAATTCAGCAACGGCTTCTTCTAAGCGTTTGCCATCTTGTGTGGCATCACCAACACCGATATTGACGACGATCTTGGCTAAGCCAGGAATTTGCATTGTAGAAGAATAATTATATTTTTCTAATAATGCTTTTCTCACTTCGTTTTCGTATTTAACTTTTAAACGAGGTTGAATGGCACCGACTTTGTTACCTTTACCAGTTTTCTTAGAGACAGGTTCTTTTTTCGCTTTTGGCGCTTCCTTTTTCTCTTCTTTCACTTCAGCTTTAGGAGCTTCTTCTTTGGCTTCCTTCTTGGCTTCTGCTTTTGGAGCAGCGGCTTTCTTTTCGGCTTGAGGAGCTTCTTCTTTCACTGGAGCTTCTTCTTTTTCTTCTTCTGGTAATTCGATTTCCGCTTCGGCAGAGTTCTTCACAACGGAAGCACAACCATTCTTACAAGCGGCTAAAGTGGTATAACCTTCAGAAGCTAAGATGTTTTGACCATTGGCAGCTTGGAGTCTGAAGCGGAATTCACCAGCTTTGTCTTCATAGATGACAAATTTAGGATTTTTCTTCTCTTCGACTTCCTTAGCGGTTTGGTCTTCGATTTCCGCGATGGCAGAAGCTGATTTAACAGATTCACAACCGGCGACAGCGCTCTTTAAGGTTTTATAAACTTGGGAACTACCAACTGGTTGACCATTATTCGCAACGAGTAAGAAGTTATAACCAGTGTTGGTTTTCTTAACTAAGAATTTTGACATAACGATCTCCCTCCTTATAGAACTGTACCGCTCTTTTTGGCGACGCGGACTTTTTTGCCCTTCACAACTTTATGACCAATTCTGGTGGGTTTTTTGGTTTTGGGATCGACTAACATGACGTTAGAAGCATCGATAGGAGCGTAGATCTCCACGATTCCACCATCAGGATTTTGTTGTGTGGGTTTTTTGTGTTTTTTACGTAAGTTGACGTTTTCGACAACCACTCTGTTACTTTCAGGAATAACTTTTTGGATAACGCCAGTTTTGCCTTTATCGCGACCAGCGATAACGATGACTGTATCACCTTTAACTAAATTCATAGTTCTTATTCCTCCTTATAACACTTCGGGTGCGAGGGAGACAATTTTCATGAATCCATCTTCACCACAATCACGTAATTCTCTGGCCACAGGACCGAAGACACGTGTGCCGATTGGGGCATTATCATCATTGATAATAACGACAGCGTTATCATCGAATGCGATTTGGGAACCATCAGGTCTATTGATCGCCTTTTTGGTTCTGACGATGACGCATCTCACGACATCGCCTTTTTTGACCTTACCATTAGGTGTAGCATCTTTGACTGAGCATTTGATGATATCACCGATGGAGGCAGATTTGACGAATGAACCACCATAGAGGGTGAAAGCACGAACGGAACGTGCACCACTGTTATCAGCGACAACAAGGTTAGTTTCTTTTTGGATCATTACTTATCTTCCTCCTTTGGTTCTTCGGTTTTTGGTTTTCTTCCCTTTCTAGCAGCAGGTTTCTCGGCTTCTTTAACAGGAGCTTCGACTTCTTCTACTTTTTGTTCTTCTGCTTCGGGGGCTTCTTCTTCGACTTTAGCTTCAAGAATTTCTTCTTTTAATTCAGCTTCAGCTTCTTTAACGCTTAATTCGGCTTTCTTATCGATGCTGACGAGTCTGAATCTCTTGGTCGCGCTTAATGGACGGGTTTCCATGATGGTCACTGTATCGCCATTCTTCGCTTCATTATTCTCATCGTGAGCATAATATTTCTTGCCGTATTTCACACGTTTGCCATATTTGGCGTGTCTTTTGTGGGTTTC
>Ga0256405_10009813_pt1 | contig 12921 bp, 9 predicted proteins | sample RumenRJG_02DNA_FD_189096 | JGI IMG/M metagenome (GOLD analysis project Ga0256405, IMG submission 189096) | Bovine rumen microbial communities from Lethbridge, Alberta, Canada - RJG_02 | ecosystem: Host-associated > Mammals > Digestive system > Stomach > Rumen | place: Canada: Alberta | collected...
TGGCCTAAGAGAATGCTTGAAGCTACGATAGCAACAAGAATTAACACATGCTTGAATAAGAAAGCGTACATTGGTTCAACTTCGTAGCCTTTCTTAATCTTTGATACACGGCCGCAAATAATGCCAATTAAGTAAACTGCTACGATAACAACAGTTACAATCATGGTCTTGGCAAATACGATACCATAGGTAGCAGCCTTAACTTCAGCACGAGTCATCTCATCAAAGGTCTTGCCGGCATAGTCAGCTAAAACATCTGGAGAAATTGCTGGGAAGTATGAGGTAAAGATGTCCAGGTACTCATCTGGGAATGGGTTAATGGTAATACCATCAAGAACGATAAGTGATAAACCACGGAACAGTAACATACCTGCTAAGGTTACAATGAATGATGGAATTCTGATGTAAGCAATCCAGAAACCATGCCATGCACCGATTAACATACCAAGGAGCAGACATACTGCCATAGACATGTAGATGTTGCAGTTGTTGTTAACCATCATAACACCGGCAACAGCACCAATTAAACATACGATCGAGCCAACTGACAAATCGATGTTACCGCAGCCGATAATTAAGAAAAGCATACCAACAGCCAGAATAATAACATAGCTGTTCTGGTAGATAATGTTTGTAAAGTTCTGTGGTGAGAATAATGAGCCGTGACCAGTGCATCTGATTACCAGCTCAAAGCCAATCATTACGATAATTAACGCAATCAAAAGAGAATTGCGTTTTAACATGTTGAGAATATACATTTATTTTGACTCCAAATTCTGTTTCTTGCCGGATGTACGTAAAATTGCGGCCATGATGCTTTCCTGAGATGCTTCAGCTCTTGGCATTTCAGCAACAATCCTGCCTTCGTTCATAACGTAGATACGATCACACATACCTAAAACTTCTGGTAATTCTGATGAGATAACCAGCACAGCCTTTCCTGCTTCAACAAGCTTGTTGATAAGGCAGTAAATTTCGTACTTGGCACCAACGTCGATACCACGGGTTGGCTCATCAAGAATAAGAACATCAGGGTGAGCGAAAATCCACTTTGCAAGCAGTACCTTCTGCTGGTTACCACCTGAAAGATTACCTACGTTCTGATCAACAGATGCACATTTTACGTTTAAGTCTACCTTTAACTTCTTGGCGGTTGCACCTTCAAGATCCTTATCAAGAACTAAGTATTTTGATAAAGCCTCAAGGTTTGCTAAAGTCATATTGTGAGCAATAGGATTCTCTAATACCAGACCATCACCCTTACGATCTTCAGTTACGTATGCAAGACCTGCGTTAATAGCATCTGTTACAGAATTGAGTTTTACTGGATTACCATTAATTTTTACATCACCGGAAATCTTAGTACCATATGACCTACCGAAAAGACTCTTTGCAAATTCAGTACGGCCTGCACCCATAAGACCGGCAAAACCAACAACCTCACCACGGTGAATCTTGATAGATACGTTATCGTTTACCTTACGTTCAGTATTAAGTGGGTGGTGAACAGTCCAGTTGTTTACCTCTAAGAGAACATCATCGGAAATCTTATGTTCTGGTTTGCGCTTAGGGAATCGATCTGAAAGAGCACGGCCTACCATTCCGGCAATAATTCTGTCTTCTGAGATATCGTGATTTGAGTTATCCATTGTCTCAATGGTTGAACCGTCACGAACAACAGTAATAGAATTTGCGATGTATGAAATCTCATTTAATTTATGAGAAATAATGATTGAAGTCATACCTTGATCTCTGAACTTTGCAATCAGATCAAGTAACTTCTGAGAATCAGTTTCATTTAAAGAAGCTGTTGGCTCGTCAAGAATAAGCAGACGAACGTTCTTTGCAATAGCTTTTGCAATTTCAACCAACTGCTGCTTACCAACACCAATATCTTTAATTAAAGTACGAGGATCTTCATCAAGACCAACCAAATCTAAGAGTTCTTTAGCACGCTGATAGGTTCTTGGCCAATCAACAACACCATTTGACAGTGCAGAGGTTCTCTCATTACCTAAGAACATGTTTTCAGCAATTGAAAGGTATGGAACTAATGCTAATTCCTGATGAATAATTACGATACCTTTGCTTTCTGAATCGTGAATCTTGTTGAAGCGACAGGTTTCCTGATCGAAAATAATGTCGCCTTCATAACTTCCGTATGGATAGATACCACTTAAGACGTTCATTAAGGTTGATTTACCTGCACCATTTTCACCTACGAGTGCGTGTACTTCACCTTCTTTCACCTCTAAATTTACGTCCTTTAAGGCTGTTACCTTACCGAAACGCTTGGTGATGTTCTTCATCTTAAGCAAAATATTTTGCTCTGACATAAAAATACGTTCTCCAAAAAGGCCGGATTTCTCCGGCCTCAAGTTAGTAAGGTTTAATTACTTAATTTCACTTTCTTTGTAGTAGCCAGAATCAAATAAAACTTCTTTTAAGTTATCCTTGGTTACAACAATTGGAGAGCACAGATATGAAGGAATTACACCAGTGCCGTTGTTATAGGTGGTGGTATCATTAACAGGAACTTCCTTACCGTCAACAATAGCATTAACCATTACAACTACCTGCTTTGCCAGATCACGGGTATCCTTGAATACGGACATGGTCTGTAAGCCACGCTTCATGTTGGTTACTGATGGCTTATCGCAATCCTGACCTGTTAATACAGGAAAGTTAGAAGCATCGTAGCCAGCGTTTACTAAAGCATTGGTAATACCATTAGCAACTGAGTCGTTTGAAGATAATACAACGTCTAACTTGGTGCCGTCTGGACCATAACCGTTTGAAGAAATTAAGTTCTCCATACGCTTCTGAGCTTCTTCAGTTGACCAGTTTAAGGTAGCAACCTGCTCTTTCTTGGTCTGGCCTGACTTACATACTAACTTGCCACTGTCTAAGTATGGCTGTAATACGTCAATAGCACCACCGAAGAAGAAGTTTACGTTATTATCATCGATTGAACCGGTGAATAATTCGATGTTCTTAGCTGGGGTTGCATCGTCGTTTAACTTTAATGCATCAACGATGTAGTTACCCTGAATCTGACCTACCTTGTAGTTATCGAAGGTTGCGTAGTAAGAAATTGCGTTTGAATTCATAATTAAGCGGTCATATGAAACAACTGGGATCTTCTTATCCTTAGCACCCTTTAAAACTGCAGTTAAAGAACCGCCATCAATTGGAGCGATAACTAAAACATCGCAGTCACCAGCAATCATGTTCTCGATCTGGTTTAACTGAGTAGGAATATCATTGTCGCCTGCGTACAGTAACTCAACCTCGTGGCCTGAAGCTTCTAACTGCTCCTTAAGATTGTGGCCATCCTGATTCCAGCGCTGTAATGACTGAGTTGGCATAGAAACGCCAATCTTTGCTGCATTTGCAGTTGATGAGAAAGCAGTGCATGCTAAAACAGCGCAAGCTATAGTGGTAAGAGTTGTCTTAAATTTCATAGTAATTAAACCTCATGTTTATTATTAAATTGTGCATATGCACATTTATGATAATAGGTGCACAAAATATAAAAATCACTAATTACCTTTAATACAGCTTTAGATATTTGAGCAAGAACACACTTTTTATCTAATCTATTGATTTATCGTTATTTAAATAAAATCATTGTTCTAAATATATAATATTTTTTTTAATTTTTTTCACGATTTTATAGATATTTAAACGGTTACACACAATTGATCATTTCTATTACTGAAATTTATTTATCTTTTTGTATTTAAGTAGATTAATATTTACGTGCACTACTTGTGCTTTTAAGCACGTTAATAAATATTTTTCAAAGCACATTTTTGTTATTTTTTTTGTTTCAGATTGTGTAATATTTCGATGCATTTTTTGGTATAAAAGTTGAAATTTGCATAATTAAAATTGCCTTTATTCACATTTTTTTTAATATACAAGTTGTCTTTTTTGAATAGTGTGCATGTGAACAAATGACACAATTTTATTTAATATCATTTTTTTTATAATAGCTAATGATTTTTCTTTTTACTTTAATTTCAGGCACGCGCTATCAGCACGTCATTAGAAAGAATCAGTGTGTTTAGTCTTGAGAATTACTGATAGATCTGTATGAAGTACACAATTTGCAAGATATACAGATAACAGGAAGATAGGAACAAAGAAAAACAGGTTAATGAATAAAAATAAACATATTAACCTTTTTGCGTTCAAGATAACCTGAAAATAATCAGCAGGTTATCCTGATAAAGAACGGAAATTTCAGTTTTGCTGGTTTTATTTGTGATTAGCTATTTGAATTTTGAATATTCTTCACAGCCGTACTGATGACCATAGTGACATGACTTTTCAAAATACTTTTTAGCTCTTTCAGGATCTTTTTTAACAGAAGCACCATCCTTATAGATGTTTCCTAAAGTAGCACAGGCTACCCCAACTTCTCCAGAACAGCCTATTTCATAGTACTCTAAAGCTTTTTCAACGTCTACATCAACGCCATCCCCCTTTGAATACATGGCTCCAATGTTAGTACAGGCAAAAAAATCACCGTTGTCACAGCCTTTTTCAAAATATTCAAAGGCAATTTTATCATCATGGTCTACGCCGTGTCCCATTCTGTACATGGCACCAAGATTTGTACATGCCTTCTCATCATTTAGTGAACATGCCTTTTCAAAATAAAAAGCAGCCTTTTTAAAATCCATAACCTTTGTATGAGCGACACCAAGTTTACTGCATGAAGCAACATCATCATTCATGCAAGCCATTTCAAGCTCATTTAATTTCTGTGCATCAGTTATGCCATATGATGCAGAGGCTGCAAAAAGAAACATTGTAATTGCAAGCTTTATATATTTCATAAACTATCTCTCTGACCAAAATTTACATTGAAATTATAGCAGACATTTATTTATTTTTACTTGCAGCAGACACTTTGTTAAAATTATCTTAACTTATGTCAATAAAATAAAATGATTAACTCCACATTACTACAGAAAGCAACTATTGCAGGAAAGGTCTCTTTTCTTAATTCAGGAATTGGTATTGCCCCATGGGCAGCAACTATGCCATATGTTATTGAGCGACTGAATCTTACTCAAAGCTCATATACCATGCTCCTTCTAGCATTCGGCGTAGGTGCAGTAACCGGAATGCCCGCAACAGGAAAGCTAATAAGATTTTTCGGTGTCAGACCTGTTCTTTCACTTTCTTTTATACTGCTTTTCTTATCAATGACAGCAGCAGCAAGTCCCTGTTTTGATTTTATATCTATGCTCTTTATTTCATATCTATGGGGAGCTTCGTTAGGGATCAGTGAAGTTGCCAATAATGTTCACGCAACATATTTTGAGGAAATTTCAAGAAAGGATCTGCTTTCAAAATTTCATGGTTACCAGACACTTGGTTCAATCATAATCGCCGTAATCTACCCTGCTCTTCTGTATGCAGGGATCTGTCTTTTCATTCTTTCAGCATCTATCTGCATTATTGGACTGATGCTGATGTTATATGCTCATGGAAAGCTTCTAAATACGCACGGTCAGAAAACAGATAAAAATAAAAACGAAAACAGAAATGATCTTGGTATTATGATTTTAATATCTGCAGGAACGGCCTGTGCACTGATGTTTCTATCAGAAGGACTTATTTATGACTGGTCATCAGTATATCTTCACAGAAAATGCAGTGTTCCTTTAGAACTAGATTCTACAGGTTACATGATATTTCAGATTTCTGTTGCGCTTGCAAGATTTTCTGGAGCAAAGCTGATTGGTATTTTCGGAAAAAAGAAGCTGTTGTGTTCTGGTTCAATTATTTCCATGATCGCACTTTTTCTGTGTGTACATACTACAAATCCTTTAATCATGCTGATTCTTTTTGCTTTTTTAGGCATAGGTCTAGCAAACATTGTTCCGATTGTAATTTCAGAAACTGCAAGAAAATGTACAAAGGATAAGGCTAAAGCTATAGCTGTAGTTGGTACGATTGGATATTCAGGAGTACTTTTAGGACCTGCAGTACTTGGATTTATTGCAGCATATTTTTCTCTTGAAGGTATATTTTTAATGACATCAGTACTGATGCTGTTACTGTTTTTTATTCTCAAAAATCAGCTTGAATGAAACACCACGGCCCCAGTATAAAACTGAGGCCGTTTATAAAGTAATAGAAAAGCTGTAGTTCTTTAGTATCAGACATACGACTATTACTTTACATACTCCATACGACATACGTCATAGGATCTTGTTGACAGATAAACAGATGCACTGATTCCTGTACTGCCTGTTAGGTTATAGGAGATTTCCCCTGCTTCTTGAAAACTGATTATCTTCGCTTCTGCTGAATAAAGAAACAACGATCTTAACGAATGCTCCAAGCGTATAAAAAAAGCCGAAACATATAAACATGATTATAAACATAATCACGATAAAACCACGTAGAATCACACTTAACATAAAGTCACCAATATATTACTGCTTAAATTCAAAAACGCGATTTTTGCTGTTGAAGAATTTTGATTTGCAACATGCGCTGTAAATATGCTGCAATCAGAGTACTTAGTGAAAAGCACTGTAGTTTTTCTTATATCTTAATTATAGTTTATTACTTAACTGCCTGCCTTTTAAAGCATTAAGCCATACGGCAATTACACTCTTTTTACAAAAAAAATACCCTTCGTGTAACTCACGAAGGGATAAATGTTGAGTTAAATTAACTACAACTTGAGGTATGTGAAAACAAAAAGAACGTAAATTACCATGCATTAAAGTCTGCATGCAGCTTATACATATCAAAAAATTAATAAAGGTGAATTGATGTGATATGCATTATGTGTAACATAACTAAATTATAAATAATTGTTTTAATAAATCAATTAAAAAATATGAATATCGTACGACACAATGTCTAATAACTCTTATTTTTTAGTGTAATTAAATTATTTTTTCTTTCTATCCTATTGTTATTACAATATTTTATTATTTAATTATCAACTTAACAAAATTATCAAAAAATTATTATTGTTATATTTTTTTTGTATAATTATATCAATATAACATTTTAAATATTTTTATCACATTGTTTTATAAAAGTATTTTAATAAATATAACTATTTAAAAAATAATAGCTTATTTTATTTTTTAGGATTATTTTACAATTATCAATATTTTATTATTGTTATTCAATATGATATAAAATATCGTGCATTGCACACTTATAAGATAATGACACACTATACAATTTTGCTTATCATCATTTTTGTCATTATTTTTTATAAAATAAAGAAAATTATACAAGTATTCTTATCTTTTATATTAAAAAGAATAGTTCTTACAGACAAAAAAACAGACACTGAAAATATCGAGTATCTGTTTTTTCAAAATTAAATAAAACTTCAATTAAAGCTATTCAGCATTTTCCTCTGTTATGTACCCAGAATCATATAGAACTGGTTTTACATTATCTTTAGTAACTACAACCACATCAATAAGCTGAGAAGGTACATTCTTAAGACCATTGTTGATACCTTCAGGATGATTTACTGTTACCATTTTCTTTTTTGATAAGGTATCAATGATTCTGGCTGTTTCAATTGCCATCTTGCGTTCATCCTTAAAAATGGACATAGACTGAACATCATTTTCAATCAAAGAAACAGACAGTCTGTTACAATCCTGACCTGTAATAACAGGATAATAACCTTCCTTGTAACCAAGCTTTCTTAAAGAATCAATCACACCACGCGCTGTAGCATCGTTAAATGCGATAACAGCATCGAGTTTTTTCCCTTTAGGAGCATAGCCTTGCTCTTTAGCAAGACGCTGCATTCGCTCACGAGCATACTGCTTGGACCATTTTACAGTCTGATTCTGTTTTAAAGCACTTTCGTGAGATAGAATATTAAGCTTTCCAATCTCAAAAAATGGTCTTAATACGCTGTTTACACCATAATCAATATCAATTGTATTTTCATCATTGATGTCGCCTGCGAAAATTTCGATGTTAGCAGGCTGATTACGATCCATAAGTCTTAATTTATCCACAACATACTTTGCCATTGTAGATCCAATCTGCTTTGAATCAGTACCAACATAATATGAAACAGACTTGGTGTCTCTTAACATTCGGTCATAGGAAATAACATGAATTTTTTTCTTGTAGGCTTTATCTAATGAATAATTAAGAGACTTTGAATCAATTGGAACTATGACTAAGAAATCACATGTATCAACCAGGTTTTCAACCTGCCTGGTCTGAGTAAGAATATCGTTATCTCCAGCATAAGTGATAACTACCTCATGTCCCAGTTTTTCAAGCTCATCCTTAAGATAAACAGAATCTGAGCTGAACCAGCGAAGCTGAAGATGATCATTTGGCATACTGATGCCAACTTTTGCTGCTTCTGCATTAGTAACGCAAAAGCTTGACAGTACAGCACCTATACCGAAAGATAAGATTTTTTTTGTTAAACGCATATGCAGTTTCCTATAAACGAAAATAGTAGTGCTGTAGCAAAATATTATAATGTTATTTTTTTATTTATATAATCTATATATTCTTATCGTTCAAATTCTCCAAAAATTTAATAGAATGAATCCAGCGTGGAAGCAGGATAATATCCGCTATCTATAAGCACTTCCTTTACATTCTCTTTTGTTACAACTTCTACATCAAGAATATGTGTAGGTACATTTTTAACTCCATTGAATGTACCCTCAGGTCTATTTAGAGAAGGGATTTTCTTTTTTGAAACTGCATCAGCAATCTTTGCAGTCTCTGCAGCAAGCCTTCTTGAATCTTTAAAAACTGACATAGACTGGACATCTGACCAGATGCTCTTTACAGAAAGTTTGTCGCAATCCTGACCGGTTACAATCGGGTAATTGCCAGGTTCATAACCAGCTCTAGTCAGGGCATCTATAACTCCTCTGCCTATAGAATCATTTAAACAAACCACAGCATCAAGTTTTTCACCTTTAGGTCCGTAATTCTTCTGATCAATAATACGTATCATGCGTTCTCTGGCAAACTGCTTTGACCAGGCAGTGATCTGAGTCTTTTCAAGGCTTGCTTCACCAGATGGTATGTTTATAAGTCCATTCTTAATATAAGGAGCCAGTACTCCCATTGCTGAAGCATATAAAACAGCAGAATTAGAATCCTCTTTAGGACCATTCATAAACTCTATATTTTTAGGTTGAGCTTCTGGTTCTTTAAGTTTCAGTTTATCTACAACATATTCACCAATCTTTTTGCCTACATCGGCTGAATCAAAGGTAACAAAATAGTCTACCTTTTCTGTTCCTGATATAAGTCTGTCGTAAGCAATAATATAGATGCTAGCATCAACATACTGATCCATAAATTCAGACAATGAAGCTGAATCAACAGGAGAAACGATGATGATCTTGTTACCAGCAATAATCATCTGCTGAAGCTGCTTTTTCTGAACCATAACATCGTCTTCTGAAGCATAAGCTACAGTAACAGTGTGACCGAGTTTTTCAAGCTCATCCTTTAAAACAGGACCATCGTGATTGAACCAGCGTTTCTGCAGATTATCAGTTGGCATCAGTACACCAATTTTCTCTGCCATCGCTGTATTAAAACAAACTGCAGTCAACATTAAAAGCGACATGGCTGAAATAACATGCCGAATATTCATATGTTATATTGCCTCTATAAATACAAATCCTGATGTTATTCCTGATTTAAATCATACATCTGAGCTGCAACAGAACAACTTTCATCATCACCTAGCTCACATGCCTTAGTGTATGCTTCTTTTGATAAGCCTTTATCAAGATCAGTACCATATCCTAATGAGTAGCAGTAACCTAAATTCTTACATGAGACAGCCACATCACCCTCACATCCCTTTAAATAGTATCTAAAGGCCTGAGTGTAATCGTTTTTAACAAGTTCACCATTCTCAAAAATAAGACCAGCAGAATTACAGCTTTGAGCATTACCAAGTTCACAACCATGAACGAATGCTTTTAAAGCAGGTAACTTTTTCTTTTTATCAGATGTTGGCTGATTAATATATGAGGTACCAAGCTTATAGCAGCTTACACCATCATTATTGAAACAAGCCTTGTCGTAAAGTTCTCTAATCTTCTTCTGATCTTTCTTTAAGCCAATTCTCTTTTCATAGAAGATAGCACTGATACGGCAAGCCTGATAGAAATCATTATCGCAGGCATACTTTAAGGTGTAATATGACTTGAAATCATCAATATCTACACCCTCACCAACCATCAGACGAGTGCCAAGGTTTGCACAGGCTGAAGGATCACCGCTTCTGCATGCTCCCTTTAAGAAACGCATACCTTTGTTGATAACCTTACGACCAACAATACCCTGAATCAGAAATTCTCCATAGAAACCGCAAGCATATGGATCTTTGCCCTTTTCGCATTTGTCTTTAAGGAAGTTAAATACTTCCTCATAATTAGTGCCAGGAGCACCGATTTTGCCTAAAACAGCCAGCAGATCAGCCGGTGCAGAATAACTCTTATATTTTTCAGCTTCAGCTCTGTCAACAATAAGTGCATCACATGCACCTGATATTTTTGCATCACAGGCCATGTTATAGTACTTAGCTGCTCTTAAGAAATCCTCATCCACATCAAGATCATCATCACCAACAGCATATATGTCACCTAAAATCTTGCAGGACTCAGGCTCTGAGCCGTTTTCGCACTTCTCTTCTAATTCTTCAATATCATACTCTTCGGCAAAAGCAGGATAGGACATTAAACTTGTTAATGCAGTTAAGAGAATTACATTTGAAAATTTCATAAATTTCCACCTTTTTAGACAAATACAGTCTAATAATAGTCATTAATGTTTTTATAACTGTGAGTAATGGCATAATTCAGAAAATTTTACCTTTTGAAATTTAAAAAATTTTAAGTAATTAACAGTTAGGAATGATGTATTTGGTTAAAAAAAGGAATGTATAAATCACACGCATTCAGAATGCGTGTGATTTATATTTGGAATTTTCTTAATTTACAGAATGTTGATATAAATTGAAATCACCATTGCGTTAATAAAATCAATAAAAAGTGATCCAATCAGAGGAATAATAAAAAATGCTCTTGTAGAAAATCCGTTTACTTCGCAGAACGAAGTCATGTTAGCCATTGCAGTAGGTGTAGACCCCATACCAAATCCGCAGTGTCCGGTACAGATAACTGCAGAATCATAATCAGTTCCAATAACCTTTCTGCGCATAAAATTGTATGTAACAAATACTACAAACAGTATTACCAGCAACGTCTGTGCAAACAGAATTGTAATGATTGGAAGAGCAAGCTCTGCAAGCTCCCACAGTTTCATTGTCATCATAGCCATAGACAGGAAAATACTTAAGGAAACACTTCCAATAGCATCAATTGCAATCATTGGAATACCTTTTTTAAGGTAATCTAAAATATTTCTCATTAAGGCCGCAATGAGCATGGGACCGATATACCCAGGAAGGATGAGACCGCCATCCATAAAGAAAGATGTGTACTGCTTAACCACAGGTGCAACCACTGAACCTGCGCCCATTGCCACGGCAATACAAACAGCTGATTTCATAAAGTTGTGTCCAGAAAAAGGATCTTCATGAATATCAGGACCCACAACCTCTTTTACAACCTCTTCTTCCATGATTTCATTTTCTGACTTGTCATCATGAGTCTGAATCTTATGGCGTAAAAGCAGATATCTTCCAACCGGACCACCTATAATACAGCCTGCTACCAGACCGAAGGTTGCAGCTGCAAATCCTGCAGTTAAAGCACCTTTAACTCCGGAAGACTCAATAGTTGCACCAAACGCACCTACAGTTCCATGACCTCCTGTCAGAGATACGGAGCCTACCATAAGTCCAAATTTTGGGTCCAAACCGAATAAGGAAGCTAAAGAACATCCCAATGCATTCTGAGAAACAAGCAGTATTGCAGATACAAAAAGCATTACAACAACACCGATACCGCCCTGCAGCAAAAGCTTGAAACTGGCCATAAAACCTACAGTGGTAAAAAATGCAGTCATAAAAAGACTCTGCAGTGTAGTGTCAAAAGAAAAGCGAAGAACTTCAGCATGGCGAAGACACATTATGATAACAGAAGCCAGGATTCCACCAATTACTGGTGCAGGAATAAAGTATTTCTGCAGAACTTTTACATGGCTCTTAATTTTACCGCCAGCATATAAGACAAAAGCGGCAACAGCAAGAGTCTGCACCATATCAAAATTTATATTAGTCATGAATATTTATAATGATTACAGTTAAACAAGGCTCACAATCAACAAAATGCACAACACATCTTGTTAACATGTATAATTAAGATAAAATTATTTGTATATGAAAGTGTTATGGTGGAGGTGGCGGGATTCGAACCCGCGTCCCAAAAGACTGCATCTTCGGCACTACATGTTTAGGCAATCTTTAATCTCGATACCCGCTGCGGACAGCCACGCCACAAAGTATCCAGCCTGTAAAGGATTTAATGCTTCAACCACAGGCAGGGCATCCACACGATCTAGTGAAGAACCGACCCCGGTATTACCAAGTGTCACTAGAAAGACTTGGCACCGAGGGCTTCGAGCAGGTTATTAAGCTGCTAAAGCGTAGGTTTCGTCGTTTGCGACTATTTTATACGGCTTTTTTACGAGCTTCCGCCACTCGACATGCTCCTAGGAATTCATACTTCCGGTCGAAACCAGAATCACCCCCGGGGATTTAAAAGTATATACCATAACAAACTATTTTGCATATAAATATTTTTTAATATCTCAACTTTTGCATTTCAAAAATTGAGTTAAAACGTTAAATATAAGCGGTCCAGCACCGACTTTGCTCTTTAAAATATGATTTTTGATTATAAAGCCTAAGGTGGTATGTAAATACACAGTAAAAATGGCTTAAGAATG
>Ga0256405_10009814_pt1 | contig 12921 bp, 12 predicted proteins | sample RumenRJG_02DNA_FD_189096 | JGI IMG/M metagenome (GOLD analysis project Ga0256405, IMG submission 189096) | Bovine rumen microbial communities from Lethbridge, Alberta, Canada - RJG_02 | ecosystem: Host-associated > Mammals > Digestive system > Stomach > Rumen | place: Canada: Alberta...
CTTTTTTTAATAAATTTTGATTTCAGCACTCTTTGTGTAAATCGCGCTTTTTATCTGATTCTTCACTGTATTTCGCTCGCTTTAAACGATATATAGTGTTATGCAACAAACCCTCCGGTTCGGGTCCATTTATCCCACTTTACCAGATGCCTTTTCTGTAAGCAGCAAGCTTTTCCTGCAGTTCTTCACTGAGTGAGCTGGCGCCGCTCTTAAACATCCTCATGATAACTTCCCGCAGCATATGCTGCTCTTCCGCACTCATCTCCCCGTACGCACGGAGAAGTTCCGGAATGCCGCGAAACTGCTCCGATCCGAATTCTGAAATATTCTCAAAACCCGTTTCCTCGAAAAGTGTAAACAGAATATTCACCGTTTTTTCCCGCTCTTCAAGTGTCATCCCGTAGACCCAGGATTCGATTGCCTTTTCCAGCATCAGGCTTTTCTCGGAGACATGAGCCACCTCTTCAAACCGACTCCGTTTCACCTGCCAGGTCAAAGCGTCATGCTGGAACAGTCCTTTTGCGCTGCTCTTTATGACTTTGTGACAATATCCGCTGTGAAGGAGAAGACCGAACAATGACTCCTGCGGAATGATACTGTATACTTTGGGAAGGATCTCTTTATATTCTTTTGTCCGGGCAGTTTCCTCCAGCACACCGGGACCGTCATTGTTATAGACACATGCAATTCTGTTTTTAACATTTTCGGCGCAGAAAGCCGATGCGTATACAGCGAAATTCCCTCCCTTGGAATGACCGCCGACCCGGATCGGATAATTTTTCTTCAGATTCAACCCGTTGTCAAAGCTGTATTCCCGACATTCCGTTTCTGCATGGATCCCAAACATCTTGTTGAGATATTCTGATGCACTTTTCTGACCCGCCGTTGTTTTACGGAAACTGAAGGTAAAATCTTCCTTCCAGCCGATCAGGGAATCATCTGTACCCCGAAACGCCGCAAATGCTGTTCCGTCAGGCAGGAAAAATGTGATCGCAGACATCTGTTCATCTTTTTCTGCGGAAACCTGATTTATGTATCCCGCCAAATAAATATTCCCGAATCGAGGTCCGCTGCAGAGCTTTTCCAGCACATAAGGGGCCTTTTTATAAAAAGTGCCGCTGCTGTCGATTTCTTCTTTCGTATGAAGCTCCCAGAAACGTATCAGGGCATCTGTCACAGAAATAGTGGCAGCCTTCTTCATCTGCGGGGTTTTGGCCTCCGCCCATTCATCAGGTCCGGGCACGATCCCTTCAAAATCAACATAAGCCACTTCCGACAGGATCAGATTGTCCACTTCATTAAAAGGAGATGCCGAAAAAGGTACGTCTCCTCTCCAGTCCAGGTAATCCATCATATCTGCCATTTGTCTGTTCTCCTGTGTGCTGTCAAGCCGGTGTCCGTTCTTGTGTCCGTATAATGTCTGTCAGAATCACAAAACCCGGCTGGCGGAATCTGTCCCGCCTGCCGGGTTCTGCTGTCATTCATTCATTTTATCCCGATAATCATATATACTGCCGTAGATCCTCCGAATCATATCCGGATGACCGGACAATACTTCCATCAGGCAGGATTATTTAAAATATCTGTCCAGAAGACCTTTGAATCCCTGGCCATGGCGTGCTTCGTCACGAGCCATCTCGTGGATGCTGTCATGAAGAGCGTCGAGGCCCATCTCTTTGCACTTCTTGGCAAATTTAGTCTTGCCGGCACATGCGCCGTTCTCAGCTGCTACGCGTGCCTCAAGGTTTTCCTTCGTGGAAGCAGATACGACTTCACCCAGCATCTCTGCATAGCGGGAAGCATGATCAGCTTCCTCAAAAGCTGCCTGACGATAGAAAGCACCGACTTCGGGATAGCCTTCACGGATTGCAGCTCTGGACATAGCCAGATACATGCCTACTTCAGAGCACTCACCGGCGAACTCTGCGCGCAGGAAGTCTTTCATCTCGTCATCAAGATCAGAAGCAATACCGATCTTGTGCTCGGAAGCCCATGTCATCTCAACTGTCTCGTCAAGGGGCTCAAATTTTGATTTAGGCTGCTTGCAGATGGGACATTTCCAATCCTCGGGAAGATCCGCAAACTTTACGCCTTCTTTATCCTCATCATAGATGTGGCCGCAAATTGTGCATTTATACTTCATAATGAAAGCTCCTTTCTAATGATTATAAAAACCTGTCAGCTTCAGCATTACTGCCTGCTTCAATTATGCCGTTCAAAATGATGTTAGTCAATGCAAACAGCCTGCAGCAATGGCCATCTTGTATAGCGTTTTGTATAGTTGTTATACGGTCACAAAAGCGGTCTTGGTCCCCTGCAGGGATATTATTCCTCCATGGATTCAATCGCCTCAACATAGCCCATCAGCCTGTTTCTGCGGTCTTTTCCCATATTATTGTAAGCATTGATCAGATGCCCGAGTTCTGTCTTTTTTCCTACCACATACCAGTCCGCGCGGCTCTTACGGGAACCGTTCTTTTCAATACCGGACAGCAGCCACTCGGGAGTAACGTCCAGGACCTTGCAGATCACCATGATCTTTTCGGATGTCGGATTTGTCTTTTTCTTTTTCCACTCACTGATAGTACTCTGTAAAATGCCAGTCTCTTCAGAAAACTGCTTCTGCGTCATGTGCATCTGAGTAAGTCTCTCAAAAATTCTCTCGCTGATCGTCATTTTGCCCCTCCATCCGAATTCATAAAACCTTGTACAAACAAATACATTCTGATTTTAAATTGTATTCATTTACATGAATTATACACTATTCTGCTATTGTGTCAAGAAGTAATTTAATCCTGTTATTCGGAAGATCTGTTATGTGTGATTTTTGTTTGCGTGCTTTTTTATTTGCACACGCAAACAATTACACGCACGCAAATTGCACAATTCTTTGCCCTGTTTTTTATGAGGTATGTTAATATTTCAGATAGCAATTAATTTGGGGGTGCTATATAATGGTATATACAGAAACAGTCACCTGGACTGCATGTTCATACGCAGTCCGTGAAAGACAAAAACAGGAGGATTATTATGGGTTGCTTCTATTGTGATGAGCATCACGAAGGCCGTGAGGCTATTATGTTCAAAGTCGGCGAGATGAAGGCAGGCGTTCTGTATCTCTTCAAGGATCAGGCACACAAGGGCCGCTGCGCACTTGCTCTGAAGGCACACAAGAAAGAGCTCTGTGAGTGCACCGATCAGGAAAGAACTGATTTCGCCGCAGATCTGGCTGCTGCATCCGGCGCTGTCAAGAAGCTCTGGGGATGCACCAAGATTAACCTCGGTTCCTTCGGCGACACAAACCCTCATCTTCATTTCCACATCGTTCCCAAGTACGAAGGCGGTTTTGAGTTTGGCGGCAGCTTCGCAATCACCAATCCCGATCCTGTATTCCTGAAAGACGAGGAGTATCAGGAGATGATCGCTGCTCTGAAGAAAGAGCTCGGCATCTGATCTCAAAAGCGCTCCATCTGTTTTGAGGCGCTTTCCCGCTGAATGCAGGAAACATCAAAGTGCTTTAAAAGCAGTCCCGCTGAGGCACATCCGTGTCGCGGCGGGACTGCTTTTTTCTTTCTGACTATACTGTACGCAAGTACGTAAGTGCGGCAGCGTGAGGGAAAAAATGAAGGAATACTGCTGCCGGCTCATATGCCCCGAAACCGGAGCTGCATTTCTTCCATCACACGATCTGGATCTCCCGTCGGAGCAGGCCGCGTATTGCAGTCTGCAGAATCCGGGCGCGGTTCATCTTTTCAGGTGTGTCAGAGGCAATTTCCCGGCTGCTTCCGTCCTTAAAGCGGATCACGGCATTCTGCAATGCGAGCTCCTTCTCTCCGGGGAAGATGCCTGCCATGATATCCGGTGTGATCATTTCTTCGGCTATGGACATGTTCTTGGACGCTGCCACATTGTCCGAAAGCGCATCTGCACAGACCGCAGCCAGGCCTCCCAGCCAGAATATCTCCGCATCCGACAGAATTCTCTCGAACTCCACATCTTCACCGAAAAAGGCGTTGCCGACGATGTCATCTCTGTACAGAATCAGCTGCTGCTCCTGCGAATTTACAAAGAGATAATCATATACCTTTTCCCTGTCATTGTATTCGGAATGGGTATATGTGAAAGAAACAGCTTCGATCTTGGAGAGGAATTCCCTGATCTGAGCCGCATCCGCCGCCTGCCGGGAAGTGTTTTCATCATCTTTCTCCGGGGCGTCCGCAGAAATCCTGACAGGCTCTGCCTCAGGGAGGAGAAGGCGCTGGATCCGGTTGTCAATCGCTTCCTTCCATCCCGGCAGCTTTCCCACTTCGTTTACCCAGTCTGCACAGGGGAGTTTTTCAAATACTTCATATTCCTGCGGTGTGGCGGTAAACCCGTGGTTTCTTGCAAGACGCAGATAGCGGTGGATAAAATAGTGGCCGACCTTTTTGCTCGACATGTCATAGTAATAGGACAGCCCGCCGCTGGTCGCGTTATCTACACAGTAATACACAAAGCCGGTAAAAAGATCCAGCTCCAGGCTTCTGGTATACTCGCCCTCCTTCTGGTCCAGGACTGCCAGGCACTTTCTGGATTTCCTGCCTACAGGGATCCTGTAGGAACCCTTTTCATCATGTACTTCGAGATGTCCTCTGCTGACCTTCGCTTCCATAAACGCCTCCCGCATTCCGCAGACAATGTCCCGGTTTCTGTCCGTTTTATCAAAGAGTCATACAATAATATAATAATTGAAAAAGCGTACAACTTCCAGCTTTATCAGTCCTCCGGCATTGTATCAACGACCATCCTGTATTTTTTATCCAAAGAAGGGATTGTGACAGGAAGACTGCCGTTTGCGTCTCCCTGCCCGAAGCAGGCACAGAGGGCAGCCGGAAGATTCGGCATATAAGCGCTGTTTTTTCCTGTCTTCGGAGGAAGCTCTTCCATAAGCCCGGAGCCATATGTCAGTACGATGGCATCCGCCTCCGGGAACCTCGCCGCGTCATAGGGAAGCTGACAGGAAACAAAGATCACCTTTTTTCCTGCCTTATGCCGCTCTTCGATCACGCGGTCAAACACGGCGGAAGAAAAACCGGCTTCTGTATCAGGATCCAGACTGTCGGCTCCGATCGTTCGGTAAACAAGGATAACATGATCGGCATTCTTTGCCGCTTTCAGGCACTTCTTCTCATTGTCCTGCGTATTTACCATAATGGTGATGTCCGCATCTTTGGGCAGAGCCTCTTTTTCTGTCAGCATTTGCTTTGCCAGTTCACCGGCTCCGGCACGGCCTGCAGCACTGTCCGAAAAGAGGATCAGCGCTTTCTGACCGTCTTCCATTTTGACAGGATAGGCGCCGTCATCATTTTTATATACCGTGACAGCCTGCTCTGCCATTCCCCAGGCGGTCTCTCTGTTCTCTGCTTTTCCGATACCGTTGACCGCCGCATTGACAGCTTCCTCTGTCACATTGAAATCTGTCTGATCCAGAAGGCCGTACTTCTGTTTGAGTGTCAGGATCCTGCGAACGGATTCGTCGATCCGGTCCATGCTGATCTTTCCGTCCCTGGCAAGACGGATTGCCATTTCTGTCATTTCGATATTCTTGTCGTACAGGGACATATTCATGATCGTAGGAAGAATCAGCATATCCGCACCTGCATTGATCGTCATGCAGATCGTATCCTCTGTCGAAAAGTTGTCAGTGACCGCCGCCATATCCAGAGCATCCGTCACAACCACTCCTTCAAATCCCATATCCCCGCGCAGAATATCGGTCAGTATGGTATCACTCATCGTGGCAGGCAGATATACCTTCTCTTTTGTTGTTTTGGATGTATAAGTATCTGTCTCGATCTTCGGATACTGTATATGCGCAGTCATGACCATATCGGCACCGGCATCAATGGCTTTCTGGAAAGGGACCAGTTCAAATGATTTCAGTTCCTCATAGCTGCTCTGAATGCAGGGAAACCCGGTGTGGCTGTCTGTATCCGTATTGCCATGGCCGGGGAAATGCTTGATCGTAGCGATCATCCCTCCGTCATGAAGTCCTTCTATATAGGCGGTCCCATATTCAGCCACCGTCTGGGGATCATCGCTGAATGCACGGACACCGATGACAGGATTATTGGGATTATTGTTGGTATCCAGCACCGGCGCATAATCGGCATGTACCCCTAGAAGGCCGAGTTCCTCTGCATATATGGAAGCCATCTTTCTGGCGTTTTCCGGATCGCCGGTCGCTGTAAGTGCCATATTTCCCGGGCCGGTAGTGCCATAAGTCATGCGGACAATATATCCGCCTTCCTGATCGGTGGAAACAAGAAGGGGAAGGCCGCCTCTCTCCTGATTCGCCTTCTGCATATCTGCCACAAGGCGGAGCGTCTGTTCCGGATCAGTATAGTTCTGGGCAAACAGGATCGTCCCGCCAAAATGGTATTTGGCAATACACTTTCGGATCTCATCGTTCAGTTCTGTAACGTCTTTCCCTTCTGTATCTCCTGTCGTGTTTTCTACAGAATCTTTCTTCGTGTCCTTTTCATTTTCCCAAACACGGAAGGAGACGACCATCATCTGTCCGATTTTTTCCTCCAGTGTCATGTTCGACAGAATCTCATCTATACGCGCCGAATCCGCTGCAGCTGCCGTCTCTTTCGATTCTGCCGGAGCACCGGTCTCTTCGGATTCTGCAGCTTCTTTGGCCTGCCCGGTTCCGGCTGTACCTGCAGGCTCAAATGTCATTCCGGCGGTTTCTCCCGGCGCTGTCACCTGCGATCCCGCATTCGTTTCAGCTGTCTCCACGCTCTTTGCTTCATCTGCTAAATCCCCTTTCGCGCCGTTGCTTCCGCACCCTGAAAGAAGGCAGATCAAAATAGATCCTGCTAAGAGGAAGGCTGTCAATTGTCCTGATTTTTTACCGTTCTGCCACTTCATTTTCTTCATGTCCATATCTCCCGCTGAAAGCGGCAAGTATCAACTGTTCATCCCACCGCTTATTGAAGCAGGGGTATTCCCGCACTGATATAACACTGTTTCCATTATACCATAAACAGCGCCGCACGGACCCATCTGTCCATGCAGCGCTGCATTGTCATTGTATTACCATATAAAATTGGATTTGAGCTGCTCGCCGTTATCGATCAGCAGATCCTGTCCGGTCATGCTGGAGTTCACATTGGTCAGGAAATAGCAGAACTGTGCGATCTCCTCCGCCTGCGCCCACTTATGAAGAAGTGTCTCATCAAGGCACTGCTGCATAAGGACAGGATCATCAATGATATGCTGATTCAGTTCTGTCAGCACACCTCCTGCGGAAATGCTGTTGCAGACAGCACCGTGTTTCGCGATCCGCAGTGCGACGTTTTTCATATATGCAACGATGCCGCCTTTGCTGGCCACATAGAGAGGGAACTCGGCGCCATTGGAAGCGCTCGAAGATGCCATAAAAACAATGGCGCGGATATCCGGTGTGACGCCGTACTTTTCTGTCACGGCAATCGTCCCCTTCAGGTTGACATCGATCTCTTTTCCCCTCAGGCCGCCGTCAGTCTCATCTCCATCCAGCTGGATCCCCGCATTATTAACAAGAACCTGTACGCCGCTTATGTCCGGCAGTTCCTTTGTGATATCTGCGATGATGTGTGTATACCTGTCCGCAAGGATCGTGCTTTCACGAATATCAAATCCGAACACTTCGTGCCCCTCTGCCAGATACTTCAGCGCACAGGCGCGCCCGATCCCGCGGGCGGTTCCGGTGATCAGAACTTTCATTAATCGCTTATCTCCTGTCTGTAAATCATTCGTTATCCGGTCACACCGTGACTAGTTGAGAGATCATCCGTCCTGCTCACTGTAAAGCTCACGAGGGATCATCCGGAGCAGGAATGCGACAAGTACCAGAGAAAGAATCCTGTCCAGATAATCTGTTATAATCTGGACAACAAAAACACTCGCGGTGAGGCCCAGCCCCGCCTTGTTCAGAAGCTGGACGATGATCGTGGAACCGGAAGATGTGATTCCTCCGAAGAGAACAGCTGTGATGATGGAACTGACAATGGTACCGGGAATCGTGATCATGAGCGCGCCGGGGATGATCCTCCACCCCTTCAGTGAAAAATATCTGGCTGCAAGACCCGTTATCAAACCAAGGATCATACCGACGGGCATATAATACAGAGAGTATATGTCGATGGAAAAACCCATCACCAGTCCATACAGAAGCGGAGGAATCATTCCGTAGACCGGTCCGTAGAGCATGGCGATCATAATGGTCCCGATACTGTCAAGATAGATCGGCAGATGAAATAAGAGGGCGATGTGGCCGCCGATCACATTCAGTACGATTGCCAGGGCAATCACGCACATTTTTCTGACAGAAATAATATTATTTTCTTTCGCAACTGACGTTGCTGACGCTGTATTAGGTCTGCTCATTGTCTGTCTCCTTCATTCATACTTGTGGCCATGGGCGAGTGCCCACAAACATGTATGATTAAACTACGCGTGCTGTCGCGCTTTCACGCTCTCAGCTCGCTGTTTATTCATACTTTTTCTTCAATTACTTTTCATTTATATTCTCAAATTCAGTGCTGCCACTGTCCGAACCGGTTCTATATCAAGCCGGTTCCGGCCGGCCTGCTCAGCACAAAGTATCCAGAAGATCCGGTTCCTCCTCCATCCTCAGGAGACGGGTAAAAAACAGTGTAAAGAAACGCCGGACATCCACTTCTGTGAGAACAACAGCGTTTGGATCGTGTCTGTAAAAGCGCATGGAGTCCACAATGCTCTGCCCAATGCTGATTCCTTCCGTCTCAATCTGGACATAGGATTCAAATCCGCTGCATATGGATCTGTCCGCACAATAGGCAACGGCCAGGGGATCATTGATGACACAGCCGATCAGGTGCTCCCATTCCCAGTGGAAATCAAAATAGAATTTGGTGATCGCCTGTGTAAAAGCTCCGATCCGGGGATCAAGGCGCTTCATATATTCCAACAGGTTCGGTGTCAGGACGATCCTCCGGGTGACGTCAAGGCCGACCATATGAATTCTCTTCCCCAGTCTGTCCGTCTCTTTATAGACAATAGCGGCAGCATCAGGATCACACCAGTAATTGTATTCCGCGACCGGTGAGCAGTTTCCGTGGCTGCGAAAGCATCCGCCCATGGAAACGATCTCCCTGATTCTTCCGAAAGCTTCCGGATCCTCCATAGCAAGCATGGCAAGATTGGTCATAGGTCCAAGCTCAATAATGCTTACCGACTCCCGGTGAAGGGTCTCACACATGAACTGCAGGGCGGTCTTTTCCTGCCGCTCATATTCCGTCTCGGAGACCTTTGGCAGAAAGCTTTCTCCCAGTCCGTCCGCTCCATGGGTATCGAGGGCATTGACAAAGTCCCGTTTCAGCGGCCTGTCGGCCCCCATGAATACGGGCACATCAAGTCGTTTCATAAATTTCAGGATCTTCAGGGCATTTTCGTACCCCATCTCAACCGGGGCATTTCCGGCAGCGATCGTGATCCCTTCCACTTCAAATACATCTTCCATGGACAGGGCAAGCATAATAGCAAGGCTGTCGTCGATCCCGGGGTCACAGTCTATGATTACTTTTTTGGGCATTCCTGTTTCCGTTTCCTGTGTAACTGTTTTCAACATGCAAAAAGCCGCAGGGAACCTGCGGCCTGAATAAACATTCTACCTGTTTTTTATCCTGGGTGGTCCACGACCAGCATCGATACAGAAGATTTCCGCACCGACTACGAAACTGTAACACATTATCCCGGGACATACAAGAATTATTTTCGATACAATGGTTGACAGAATTTTTTCAATACAATGGTGAAAGGGGGGTGAAATCAATCCGCAATTTTCATAGGTTTCCACTTAAGGAAGTCCCCGGAAGTGAGGCTGTAGTGAACGCCGTTCATGGTTCCCAGGATACTGTCATTGAAGCGGGATTCTCCGTGGGAGTGCGCGTAGATAACCTGCCCGACGCCGTATTCCTCCGCCATACGGGTGAAGACACTCTCCGTCTGCAGGATATTGGTCGGCGGGTAGTGGAGAAACATGATATATTTCGTATATCCGTCCGCTCTTGCGGACTCAAAGGATTTTCTCAGGCGCACAGCTTCCCGCTCCACCAGCTTTTTTGCGTGTGCTTCCTCCTTTTCGTCCCAGTCGATGATCCGCCTGCGGTGGTCCAGATAAAAGGGGCCCTCGAAGGTATAGCCCTTGGTCCCAACGATCGCATAATCCTGATAGACCGCATAATTGTCCTGCAGGAAAAAGAGATCAGGAGAAAACTGTGCATTGAGCTGCGGTGTCTTCCTGGCATCCCAGAACATGTCGTGGTTTCCGCGCAGGAGAATTTTTCTGCCCGGAAGATTCCTGATATATTGCAGGTCCTGCTCACACTGTGCCAGGTTTTTGCCCCAGCTGTGATCCCCCACCAGGACAAGTGTATCCTCCGGGCGGATCATCTTTTCACAGTTTTTACGGAACTTCTCCTCATGGTTTTTCCAGACCCGGCCATAGAGCTGTCCGGGCGCCTTCAGTTCCGACTGAAAATGCAGGTGCAGATCGCCGATTGCGTACAGACTCATGTTTACCTCTGCTGTTTCTCTATTTTGATATGCTTCATATTAAAGACGGCAGCGCTCTATATTATAGACAGAAGCACTCTGTTGAAAAAATGAAACCGCTCCGCATTAAGGCGCCTGGAGTGGTCATTGATCTTTCAGGATAAATTTCAGAACGACCGGATTGTGGTCTGTGTACCGGAATCCCTCATCAACATTCTGAACATAAGTGCATTCAATGTTATCCGACGCGATGAATCCATCCAGAATGACCACGAAACTGTCTTCAGAATAAGGGATATCCGTGTTGCGTGTGGAGGGCACCATTTTCTCTGCATAGTCTGTGACTTTGGCAAAACCGTCCGGAATGATCTCGTCCGGGAAGGGGGCGCACCAGCTGAAAGACTCCTCTGATCCCGGATTAAAAGACTCGATGGAATCACCTGTAAAATCGTGGTTGAAGTCGCCGGCGCAGAGGACATAGTTGCCCTTTTCGTACTCACTTCGCATGTCCTCAAACAGCATCTGCAGCTGGGAATTGCCCTGGGAGGCATCCGTTCCATAGGCGGACAGATGCGTATTAAAAACCACCAGTTCTCTGCCGTTTTCGACAGGGATCCTTGAATAGTTGTAGCAGCGGTCCAGATCCAGGAACTTTTTGAAACCGGTCGCAATGGGCAGGCTTCTGCGGAGAGAAGATGTAATATCCATTCTGCTCTGGGTCAGGAGCCCGGAGTTGGATTTGCCGTGAGGCTTATTCAGAGGGTACATCAGATATGCGGAGTGGTAATTGGGTGCAAAGACACTGTCCCAGTCCCCTGTCTGATCGAAGTTGCTGCGGATGATCTCCTTCTCATCTACATGCCAGCTGCGGGTGGAATCGGTGTCCACTTCCTGAAAGAGAACCAGGTCAGGTTCAAAAGAGAGGGCCGCCTGTGAAGTGCCGTTTACACATTCGAGCACACTTTCCCTGGAGCGGGCACGGCTCTCCTTTCCGCCGTCCATGAAAAAAGTGAAATCCGCAGTATAGGCCCCGAAGCCGATATTGTAGGAAACCGCCGTATATTCTTTCCCGGTCTTTGCCGGCTCCTGTGCATTTCCTTCCACGGTCAGGTCAACCTTGTCCTCGATCCGGCTGTAAGTCAGAAAAACATAGGCCACGTATCCGCCGACGATCAATAAAGCCACGATCAGTAAGAGTAATATGATTTTCCACCAGACAAATTTCTGACTGCTCATTTTGCGCTCCTCTTGCATTTTCTGTTGATATCCTGTTCATTATCTCACTCCTGCCGGATGAAACATGCCATCCTTCTCATCAGCAGATTTTTCCCTCGGCTTTTTCCTCAAGAACGCGGATGGCATGATAGGCAAAAGTCGTGTAAGGCACTTCAATACCGACAGCATCCGCCTTTCTCATCAGAGCACCTGCAAACATATCAATCTCCGTGGGGCGGCCTGCATCGATATCCTGAAGCGTGGAAAAGCGGGCATCCGGCCTGACACGGCCATGTTTATTCTCATCGTACTGCAAGGTAATCCCGTAGGCAGCTGCAACGCGAATGGCTTCATCGAAGAGCCTGTCGTGGATAAAACGCAGATGGGGGCTGTCAACATAGGCCTCATAGCCGACATTCAAAATCGCCTGCGGCAGATTATTGCTGATGTTGAGGGCAAATTTCTGCCACTGCTCGGTACAGATGTCCGAAGAAAACCGATGGGAAAGTCCCGCCTTTGTCAGAAGCCTGTCCAGAGCCTCCGCTGCCGGCGTTTTTTCATGGGTATTTTTATCTCCGAAAATAAGTCCTTGTGCATCAAGATTATAATCGATCGTATTACCCACCCTGGTGGACTGGATGATCATAAAGGCATTGAGCAGATGCTCCTCTCCGATCACTTCCGCCAATGTCTCTTCACTGTCAATGCCGTTGAGGGCACTGACGACCACTGTGTGGGGAGCCGTCATGAGCTTGACGCTGTCCAGTATTTCATGGAAGCCATTGTATTTGGTTGTGATCAGGATCAGATCCGCCCCTGTCGCCTCCTCCGGCGTACACACATGAGGAAAAACCTGCTCTCCATTGATCACAAGGCCCTTTTCGCGGAGCCGCTCTGCCCGCTCTCCCTCTGCGATGACGCAGAAGTTATCTCCCAATACGTTTGAAAGTCCTCTAATAAAGAAGGCGCCGACAGCACCGGCGCCGATCAGCGCAACTGTTCTGAATTCCATACCTGCCCTCCATGGCTGTGTGTCTGCTTTCCTGGTAAATCTGCGTTCTTTTATTTCGTACATTGTTACTATCTCTTTACATTACTCTATCACAGTGTAAAAGCTTTTGCTATGAGGACTTAACTGGCAGG
>Ga0256405_10009815_pt1 | contig 12921 bp, 26 predicted proteins | sample RumenRJG_02DNA_FD_189096 | JGI IMG/M metagenome (GOLD analysis project Ga0256405, IMG submission 189096) | Bovine rumen microbial communities from Lethbridge, Alberta, Canada - RJG_02 | ecosystem: Host-associated > Mammals > Digestive system > Stomach > Rumen | place: Canada: Alberta...
AACTTCGCTCTCTGCTTCTCGCGAAGCTGGAGGCCGTATTCGCTCATCTTCTTTCCTCCCCTTGCGGGAGTCCTTTTCGATGACTTGTAAATCCCGAGGTGACTCGGATCGATCTGGAGCGATCTGCATCTCTTCAGGATTGGATCTCTGTTAACTGCCATTTCGATTCCTCCCTTCCGCTATACTCTTCTTCTCTTAGGTGGCCTGCATCCGTTGTGCGGAATGGGAGTGATGTCTTTGATCATCGTAACCTCAAGTCCGGCGGATTCGAGCGCTCTGATCGCGGCTTCTCTGCCGGAGCCCGGCCCCTTTACGTAAACTTCAACGGTCTTCAGTCCGTGCTCCATCGCGGCTTTCGTCGCTTCTTCCGCAGCCATCTGCGCTGCGAACGGCGTGGACTTCTTGGATCCTCTGAATCCGAGGGATCCGGCGCTCGACCATGACAGGGCGTTTCCGTCCATGTCGGTCAGCGTAACGAGTGTATTGTTAAAGGTGGACTGAATGTGTGCCTGACCCTTAACGATGTTCTTGCGCTGTATTCTTTTCTTACGTACAGCCTTCTTCTGCGTCTTAGGCATTATTCAGCTCCTTCCTTCTTCTTTCTACCCACAGTTTTCTTCGGACCTTTGCGCGTTCTCGCGTTGGTCTTCGTCTTCTGTCCTCTCGTCGGAAGACTTCTTCTGTGTCTGATTCCTCTGTAGCTTCCGATCTCCATGAGCCTCTTGATGTTCATGGAAACTTCTCTTCTGAGATCACCTTCCACCATGTACTTGGCGTCGATGATCTTTCTGATCTTCCCTGCATCGCCTTCCGAAAGGTCCTTGACGCGGATGTCCGGGTCTACGCCCGCTTCCGCAAGGATCTTACGTGCTGATGTAAGGCCGATTCCGTAAATGTACGTGAGTCCGATCTCCACTCTCTTATCGCGCGGCAGATCGACACCGGCTATACGAGCCATACGTCTCCTCTCCTTCTCCTATCTTCCGTCACCACTCCGGGAGTGATATAGACAGGTGTTCCAAATAACATAACATGCATGCCTGCCCGGCCTTTTTTAGGCATGCGTCTATCAAAATGTCCATGCGTGGCTCTGCCGGCGATGCGCGGCGGATGCGTCTTTTCATCAAAGCCTCCGCGGCGGGGGCGTTCTGTGAAACGCGTTCCATCAAAGCCTCCGCGGCGGAACGTCCGTACGTCCTGCCGGCCGAAGCCTGCACAAACACATTGATCAAAAATTTTCTAGCCCTGTCTCTGCTTGTGCTTCGGGTTCTCGCAGATGACCATGACTTTGCCATGTCTCTTGATCACCTTGCACTTCTCGCAGATCGGTTTTACTGATGCTCTTACTTTCATTTCTGATCCTCCAAATCGTTAGATCGCAAAGGGATTTCAGCCCTTGTCTCTCCAGGTGATCCTGCCGCGTGTCAGGTCGTAGGGGGAAAGTTCCACCTTGACCTTGTCGCCCGGGAGGATCCTGATGTAATTCATCCGGATCTTGCCCGAAATGTGGGCAAGAACTTCGAATCCGTTCTCCAGTTTGACCTTGAACATTGCATTCGGCTGGGCGTCCACGACGGTGCCCATCACTTCTACGACGTCTTTCTTCGCCATATCTTATACCTCTCGCACAAGTTCCCGCTAGCCGAGAACTTTTACAATGTCTTCAAAAGTCTTCTCGGGAGAGATCTCGCCGTTGACATGGACGATGTTTCCGGCTTTCTCATAGTAGTCTATGAGGGGTTTCGTCTCTCTGTTGTAGACGTCGATCCGGTTCGCGGCGGTCTCTTCGTTGTCGTCGCTTCTCTGGATCAGAACGCCTCCGCATTTATCGCATTTCCCGGGGACCTGCGGCGGGAAGTTCTTGACGTGGTAGGTCGCGCCGCATTCCTTGCAGACGCGCCTTCCGGTGATGCGCCGGAAGAGCTCCTCGTCGGAAACGACGATGTCGATCACCTTGTCGAGCTTTTCGCCTCTCGCGGCCAGAAACTCGTCGAGCTTCTCAGCCTGGTATTTCGTTCTCGGGAAACCGTCGAGCAGGAAACCGTTCTTGCAGTCGTCCTGCTTCAGTCTGTCCGTCGCGATCTCGCATACGAGATCGTCCGGCACGAGCTCGCCCTTGTTCATGTATTCCTGCGCCTTCTTGCCGAGCTCCGTTCCGTTTTTGATGTTCTCTCTGAAGATATCACCCGTCGAAATGTGCGGGATGTTATACTTCTCGACCATCCTGACCGCCTGCGTGCCTTTGCCCGCTCCCGGCGGCCCAAGCAAAATCGTTCTTACCATGCTAACCTCCTCGCTATTTCAGGAAGCCCTGATAGTTTCTCATGAGCATCTGGTTCTCGAGCTGCCGCACCGTATCGAGCGCAACGCCGACGGCGATCAGAAGCGAGGTGCCTCCGAAGCTCAGCTGGAGTCCCGTGTACTGCGAGATGATCGTCGGAAGCGTCGCTACGACACCGAGGAAGAGCGCGCCCACGATCGAAAGTCTCGACATGACGTTCGTGAGATATTCTACCGTTTCTTTTCCCGGCCGGATGCCCGGGATCGAACCTCCGTTGGCCTTCATATTGTTTGCTACCTCTACCGGGTTGAATGTGATCGCCGTGTAGAAATAGTTGAAGAATATGATCAACAGGATGTTCAGGATGCCGTATACCCAGACGCCCGGGCTCCCCGCAGGCGACAGCCACTTCTCGCAGAAGTTGTAGAAGCCTGTGTTCGGGAAGAAATACATGAGCGTCAGCGGGAACTGCAGGAGCGACATCGAGAAAATGATCGGGATGACGCCCGCCTGGTTCACCTTCAGAGGAATGTGCGTCGACTGTCCGCCGTACATCTTCTTTCCGACGACTCTCTTGGCGTACTGGACCGGGATCTTTCTCGTTCCCTGCTGCACCATGATGATCCCCATGGTCACCAGGATCGCGAAGATCACGAGCAGGATCAGCGTCACGATCGACATCGAGCCGCTCGTATATCTGGTCCAGATGCTTGCGAATTCACTCGGCATCCGGGCGATGATCCCGCCGAAGATCAGCAGCGAGATGCCGTTGCCGATCCCGTTCTGGTCGATCTGCTCGCCGATCCACATGAGCAGGCACGTACCTGCCGTGAGGATCACGGTGATCGTGATGTAGCTGAACGCCGTCTTGTCGGCGATGACGTTCCGGAACAGCCCGAACGTCATTCCGAGCGACTGGATGACCGCGAGCACCGCGGTGAAGTACCGCGTGATCTGAGCCATCTTCTTACGGCCTTCCATTCCCTCTTTCGCGAGTCTCTCGAAATACGGGAACGCTACCGTCAATAACTGAATGATGATCGAAGCCGTGATGTACGGTGTGATCGAAAGAGCGAAAATGGTGAAGTTCGCGAATGATCCGCCCGAGAACAGGTTGAAGATTTCGAACAGCCCCATGTTGTCGCCCGAGAACACCGTCGAAAGCGTCTCTCTGTCGATGCCCGGCACCGGAATGTTAGAACCGATACGGAACACGATGAGCATGAGCAGGGTGAAGATCATCTTCGCTCTGATCTCTTTTACGCCCCAGGCTTCTTTTACGGTCTTCAACATTTCCATATCAGATCACCTCAGCCTTTCCTCCAGCGGCTTCGATTTTCTCTTTTGCGGTCTTGCTGAATTTGCTGGCTTTTACGGTAAGTCCGTTCTTGAGTTCTCCTTTTCCGAGCACTTTGACGCCGTCAAGAGTCTTCTTGAGCACGCCGGCTTCTTTCAGGAGTTCCGGAGTAACTTCAGTACCCGCTTCGAATCTGTTCAGATCGTCGAGGTTGACGATCGCATACTTTGTCCCGAAGATGTTGGTGAAGCCTCTCTTCGGAAGACGTCTGTACAGCGGCATCTGGCCGCCCTCGAAACCGAGTCTGACTCCGCCTCCGGATCTCTGCTTCTGTCCGTTCATTCCTCTGCCGCCGGTCTTTCCCTGTCCGGTAGCATTTCCGCGGCCTCTTCTTTTTCTGGCTTTCGCGGAACCTTCGGGTGCTCTGAGTTCTTCAATTTTCATAATCCTGCACCCCCTACTCTTCAATCGTGACGAGATGCGATACTTTTGCCACAGCACCTCTCGTCGCTTCGTTGTCGATGAGTTCTACTGTGTGGTGCATCTTCTTCAGACCAAGTGCCTCGACGACCTTCTTCTGCTTAGGAGTAGCTCCGATCGGGCTCTTGGTAAGTGTGATCTTGATTTTCTTATCAGCCATTTCGAACCTCCTAACCAAGGATCTCTTCCGGAGTCTTGCCCCGCAGCTTCGCGACCTGCTCCACTGTTACGAGCTCCTTCAGTCCTTCGAGTGTGGCGTATGCGATGTTGCAGGTGTTGTTGGAGCCTACGGACTTCGCTCTGACGTCCTTGAGTCCCGCGGACTCGAGAACGGTACGGGCGGAGGATCCTGCGATGACTCCGGTACCTTCTGCAGCCGGCATGAGCAGAACTCTGCCCGCGCCGTGCACGCCGATGTTCTTGTGCGGGATCGTCGTTCCGACGATCGGCACGTTGATGATGTTTTTCTTTGCGTCTTCCGTCGCTTTTCTGACCGCTTCCGGAATTTCCTGAGCTTTTCCGAGACCGACGCCGACCTTGCCTTTGTGGTCGCCGACGACCATCGTTACGCTGAATCTCATGTTGCGGCCGCCCTTAACGGTCTTGGCAACACGTCTGATGCTCACGATAGTTTCGGTCATTTCCGGCTTGGAAGATTCTGCATTCTTATCTCTACGCATACGATACCTCCAGTTAGAATTTCAATCCGCCCTCGCGAGCGCCTTCAGCGAGTTCCTTGACTCTGCCGTGGTAGATGTATCCGCCGCGGTCGAACGCAACTTCGCTGACACCTTTTTCGATAGCTCTCTTCGCGACGAGTTCGCCGACCTTCTTGGCCGCGTCTTTGTTCCCGCCGTACGCAACATCCGCTTTGATGTCGCTGTCAAGCGATGACGCGCTTGCGAGCGTAACGCCGTTCACGTCGTCGATCACCTGGCATGAAATGTTCTTGTTGGATCTGTATACACAGAGCCTGGGCCTCTCCGGAGTACCGAAGAGATTCTTTCTGACTCTCGCGTGTCTTTTCGCGCGGATCTGTTCTTTCGTCCTGTTAGACATATCTCTTCACTCCTTTCTATGCCTTGGCTACGCCGGCTTTACCTTCTTTGCTGCGGACGTGTTCGTTCTCGTACCGGATCCCCTTGCCCTTGTAAGGTTCAGGCTTTCTCCAGTCTCTGATGACCGCGGCGTAGTTGCCGACCAGTGCTCTGTCGATCCCTTTTACTACGATCGTGTTCGGATCGGGGACTTCCGTCTCGATTCCCTCGGGATCTTCCATCTCGACCGGATGGGAATATCCGAGCTTGAGCACGAGTTTCTTTCCCTGCTTCTCAGCGCTGTATCCGACGCCGAGCACCTTCAGGGTCTTCTGGAACCCGTTCGTGACACCCGCGACCATGTTGTTCACAAGCGCTCTCGCGAGTCCGTGCTGCGCTCTGTCTTCTCTGTCGTCGGAGGGCCGTTCGAATGTGAGGACGTTTCCGTCTACCTTCGCCGTGATGTTCTCCGCGATCTCCTGACTGAGCTCGCCCTTCGGGCCTTTTACCGTGATGACGTTTCCGTCGATCTTCACTTCCACGCCTGCAGGAAGTTCGATCGGTTTTTTGCCTATTCTTGACATACCTTTACCTCCTACCAGACGAAACAGATAACTTCGCCGCCTACGCCGAGCTCCCTGGCTTTCTTGTCGCTCAGGATGCCCTTGGACGTAGAGATGATCGCGATGCCGAGTCCATCGAGTACTTTCGGCACCTCGTCGGCCTTGGCGTAAACCTTGAGGCCCGGCTTTGAGATCTTCTTGATTCCTGTGATAACTTTTTCGTTGTCGGCGCCATACTTCATGGTGACTTTGATGGTGCCCTGAACGCCGTCTTCCTCGAGTTCATAGTCCTGGATGTAACCTTCGTCCAGAAGGATCTCGACGATCGCCTTCTTCATCTTGGACGCTGGTATATCGACTGTCTTATGACCGACGGAGTTGGCGTTCCTGATTCTTGTCAGCATATCCGCTATCGGATCTGTCATTGTCATTTCTGATATACTCCCTTCTTGTGTGGTTCGGGTTCGTCTCTGGATTCTCCCGCCTTCACAAAATCGTTACCTTATTATATAGGCGCTCTCTACCATGACGCTTTTTTGACGCCAGGAATCTCGCCTTTGTACGCCAGCTCCCTGAAGCAGATACGGCAGATCCCGTACTTCTTGAGCACGGAATGCGGTCTTCCGCAGATGCTGCATCTGGAATAAGCTCTCGTTGCGTACTTCGGTTTTCTCTGCTGCTTGATTTTGAGAGATTTCTTTGCCATAGCTACCTCCCTACTTCTCGAACGGCATACCGAGAAGCTTCAGCAATTCTGCCGCCTCTTCATCCGTCTTCGCCGTCGTTGTGAATACGATGTTCATTCCTTTAATTGTGTCAACGTCGTCGTAGTTGATCTCCGGGAAGATGAGCTGTTCTTTGATGCCCATCGAATAGTTTCCGCGGCCGTCGAACGAGTTCTTGCTGACGCCCTTAAAGTCTCTTACTCTCGGAAGAGAAATGTTGAACAATTTGTCCACGAAGAAGTACATGTTGTCGCCTCTCAGCGTGACTTTGGCGCCGACGGGCATTCCCTGTCTGACTTTGAAGTTCGCGATGGACTTCTTGGCCTTCGTGATGACCGGTCTCTGTCCGGTGATCTGCGCGATCTCCGCGACAGCGGACTCGAGGATCTTCGGATTCTCTTTCGCTTCGCCGAGTCCCATGTTGATGACTACTTTTTCAAGCTTCGGCACTTCCATGGGGTTCTTGTAGCTGAACTTCTCCTGCAGAGCCTTGAAGACTTCCTCTTTGTAAGTCGTTTTCAATCTTGCTTCTGTCAAAACTTTCTCCTCCTTTCCTAATCGATCACATTTCCTGTTTTACGGTTGATTCTAACTTTTCTGCCGTCTCTCACTTCGTATCCGATCTTGATGATCTCCTTCGACTTGTTGTCATAAAGAGCAACGTTCGAAGCGTCGATCGGTCCCTCGACGTGTTTGATCTCGGCTTTGGCAGTCCTCGTCTGCTTCTGGTGCTTCGTCTGAACGTTCACACCTTCGACGATCACGCGGTTCTCTTTCGGCATCGCTTTCAGGACTTTTCCCGTCTGTCCTTTATCCTTACCGGTAAGAACGACTACCACATCATCTTTTTTGATCTTCATCGTTTACCTCCTAAAGTACTTCCGGGGCAAGAGACACGATCTTCATGAAACCGCCGTCTCTCAGTTCCCTGGCGACAGGTCCGAAGATACGGGTGCCGACCGGCGTCTTATCTTCTTTGTCCTTGATGATCACTGCCGCGTTCTGATCAAATTTTACATAGCTTCCGTCGGCTCTTCTCGCGCCTGTCTTGGAACGGACGACGACCGCCTTGACGACGTCTCCCTTCTTGACCACGCCGCCCGGCGTAGCGTCTTTGACAGAGCATACGATGATGTCACCGATGTTTGCGTATTTCCGACTCGTTCCTCCGAGGATCCGGATGCAAAGGAGTTCTTTTGCGCCCGAATTGTCAGCGACCTTGAGTCTCGTTTCCGTCTGTATCATCTGGCGCCTCCTTTATTTCGCTTTCTCGACGATCTCAACGAGTCTCCATCTCTTCTGCTTGGAGATCGGTCTCGTTTCCATGATCCGGATGCGATCGCCGATCCTGCACTCGTTGTTTTCATCATGAGCTTTAACTTTCTTGGTCCTCTTGACTGCTTTCCCGTAAAGAGGATGTCTTACGAAATCTTCGAACGCTACGACAACGGTCTTATCCATCTTATCGCTGACGACAACGCCGACTTTGGTTTTTCTTCTGTTTCTTTCGTCTGCCATGATTCATCCTCCTTCCTATGCCTGGGCCTTCTCAAGCTCTTTTTCTCTCATTATGGTTTTTACTCTTGCGATGTCCCTCTTGACCTCTCTCATCTGGATCGGATTCTCGAGCTGACCGGTGACATGCTGGAATCTCAGGTTGAACAGCTCTTTCTTCATCTTCTCAAGTTCAGTCGCGAGTTCAGCGTCTGTCATCTCTCTTATTTTATTAAGTTCCATTACGCTTCACCGCCTTTTTTTTCTTGATCCGCCTTGGCAACGAACTCCGACTTGATCGGGAGCTTGTGCCCGGCGAGTCTCATGGCCTCTCTGGCCTGCTCTTCAGTAACTCCGCCGATCTCGAACATGACTCTGCCCGGTTTTACGACCGCTACCCAGTACTCCGGAGCACCTTTTCCGGAACCCATACGTACTTCGGCAGGTTTCTTCGTGACCGACTTATGAGGGAAGATCTTGATATATACCTGACCGCCCCTCTTGGTGTATCTCGTCATCGCGATACGCGCTGCTTCGATCTGGTTCGATGTGATCCAGCCGCAGGTCGTCGCCTTGAGTCCGAAATCACCGTAGGTGACGGTGTTGCCTTTGGTGGCAATTCCCTTCATTCTTCCTCTGTGAACTCTTCTATGCTTAACGCGCTTTGGCATCAACATGGCTAAGTTCCTCCTTTCAAATCTCAAATATGCAAACTGTGATTCGCTTATTCTTCTGCGGTTTCTTCAGGCTTGGTTTCCTGCGGTGCTTCTTCCGGAGCTTCTTCCTGCGCCGGTTTCGGCATCACGCGCTTTCTGGAGTAAGCCGACTTCGCGATCTCCGGACGTCCGCCTCTTCTGTCGCGGTCGTTCCTTCTTCTTCCGTCGCGCTTTCTGTCTCCGAACTTCTTGCCTCTGCCTCTTCCTTCGCGTTTTTCTTCCGCTTCCGGAATGGCTGCCTGAAGTCCCTTGTCGAGGATCTCACCGTGGTTGATCCATACTTTGACGCCGATCTTGCCGTATGTCGTGTTGGCTTCCGCAAAACCGTAGTCGATGTCCGCTCTCAGTGTGTGCAGAGGAACGTTTCCTTCGCTGTACTTCTCGGACCTTGCGATCTCGGCTCCGCCGAGTCTTCCGGCGCAGAGGACTTTGCATCCTTTTGCTCCGGCCTTCATCGTGCGGCCGATCGCCTGTTTCATCGCTCTCCGGAACGATGTTCTGTGCTCAAGCGCGTCTGCGATGCTCTCGGCGGAAACCTGCGCGTCGAGTTCGCTTCTCCTGAGCTCTTCGATCTTGATGCTCACGGCCTTGCCCGTCAGCTTCTTGATCTTCGCAGTCATCTTATCGATGCCTTCTCCCTGGCTTCCGACCAGCATTCCCGGTCTTGCGATCAGGACTCTGATCTTCAGTTTGTCGGCAGACGGTCTTTCGATCACTACCTTGGAGATCCCGGCTCCGTAATATGACTTTTTGATTTCTTTTCTGATCGCGTCATCCTCAGCAAGGAAGTTCGCGAAATCTTCTTTTCCGGCGTACCATTTGGATTCCCAATCTTTTATGACGCCTACTCTCAGCCCGTGCGGGCTAACTTTCTGACCCATACTTTATTGAACCTCCTACTCAGCTTCCGTTTCTTTCTCTTCAGATTCCTTTTCCTTGAGGACCACGCTTATGTGGCTCGATCTCTTCAGGATCTTCATGCCTCTTCCCTGGGCGCCGGCTCTCCATCTTTTCATCGTCGGACCCTGGTTGGCGCTGATCTCGGCAACGTACAGATTCTCGCGGTCGAGATCGAAGTTGTTCTCCGCGTTCGCCGCGGCGGACTCTACGACTTTCTCGATGAGCTCCGCGCCTTTGCCGGATGTGAACTTCAGAATCGTCAAAGCCTCGTTTAAGTCTTTTCCTCTTACGAGATCCGCAACAGGCTTGAGCTTGATCGGAGACATTCTGACGTATTTAGCAACTGCTTTCGCTTCCATTTGAATTCTCCTTTCTCATTACTCTGCCGCGGGAGCGCTCTCAGCGGGAGCGGCTTCCGGAGCCGCTGCCGGAGCTGCCGCCGGGATCCCCGGCGCCGCGCTGGACTTCTTGGTTGACTTATCGGATGAATGGCCTCTGAACGTCCTCGTCGGAGCAAACTCTCCGAGCTTGTGGCCTACCATATCCTCTGTGATATATACGGGAACATGTTTCCTTCCGTCGTATACGGCGATCGTGTGCCCTACCATCTGAGGGAATATAGTGGAGGATCTGGACCATGTCCGGATGACCTGCTTCTTGTTCGCTTCGTTCATGGCTTCGATTCTTGCCAGAAGTTTCGCTTCTACGAAGGGGCCTTTCTTGATTGATCTGCTCATTTATTTCCCTCCTACTTATCGTTTCTTCTCTTGACGATATATTTATCGGTATCCTTGTGCTTCTTCCTGGTCTTGTAACCGAGAGCAGGTTTGCCCCAAGGCGTCACCGGGCTCTTGCGTCCGACCGGAGCCTTACCTTCACCACCGCCGTGCGGATGGTCGTTCGGGTTCATGACGGATCCTCTGACGGTCGGTCTCCAACCCATGTGGCGTTTTCTTCCGGCTTTTCCGATCGAGATGTTTGAATGCTCGACGTTCCCGACTTCACCGATCGTCGCTTTGCAGACGAGCAGGACTTTTCTCACTTCTCCGGAAGGAAGCCTGACCTGTGCGTACTTGTCTTCCTTCGCCATGAGCTGCGCGCCGTTTCCGGCGGATCTTGCGAGCTGGGCGCCTTTGCCCGGCTTGAGCTCGATGCAGTGGATCAGCGTACCGACCGGGATGTTCGCGAGCGGGAGGCAATTTCCCGTCGTGATGTCGCAGTCGGTTCCCGAATAGATCTTGTCGCCGACCTTGAGCCCTTCCGGCGCGATGATGTATCTCTTCTCGCCGTCTTTGTAGACGATCAGCGCGATGTTCGCGCTTCTGTTCGGATCGTATTCGATCGTCTGGACGTTCCCTTCGATCCCGTCCTTGTCTCTCTTGAAATCGATGATCCTGTACTTTGGCCTTACTCCGCCGCCTCTGTGTCTGACGGTGATCTTTCCCCTCGAGTTACGTCCGGCGTGCTTCTTCAGCGTTACCGTGAGTGATTTCTCAGGAGTGGTCTCTGTGATCTCCTCAAATGTGGAGACGGTCATTCCTCTGAGACCCGGAGTAGTTGGATTATACTTTTTGATTCCCATTATTCCTGCCTCCTATCTTACAGACTCGAGAAGAACTCGATCTCTTTGCTGTCGTCGGTCAGAGTGACGATCGCTTTCTTGTAAGCCGCCGTTCTTCCGACGTTTCTTCCCATTCTCTTCAGCTTTCCGCTGACGTTCATTACGTTTACTTTCTTCACTTCCACACCGAAGACCTCTTCTACGGCGTTCTTGATCTGTGTCTTGTTCGCATCGACATGGACCTTGAACGTGTACTTCTTGTTCTGGGTGGCGTCCATGCTGTTCTCCGTAATGACCGGCTTAATGATGATATCGTATGCTGTCATTATGAGTACACCTCCTCGATCTTCTTCAGCGCTTCCTTCGTCACGATGAAGCTCGTGTGATTGATGATCTCGTAAACGTTCATGTTGTTCACGAGCGAAGTCCGGATGCCCTGCAGGTTCGACGCGGATCTTACGACCATCTCGTCTTTCTCCGCGGTCACGATGAGCGCCTTCTTGGCGGCTTTGATCGCATCGAGCACCTTGACCATTTCCTTCGTCTTGGGCTCTTTCATCTCGAGCTTGTCGAGCACGATCATTTCATCGTCCCTGACCTTAGCCGAGAGGACTGACTTGAGCGCGAGCCTTCTGACTTTCTTCGGAACCGAGTAGCTGTAATCTCTCGGCTTCGGTGCGAAGACGATACCGCCTCCGATCTGCGACGGGTCTGTCGTGGATCCCTGTCTGTGGCGGCCCGTTCCCTTCTGACGGAACGGCTTGCGTCCTCCGCCTCTTACTTCGCCTCTTGTTTTAGCGGACTGAGTACCCTGCCTCTGATTGGCGAGATAATTCTTGACCACTTCATGAACGGCATTCTCATTTGGCTCGATCGCGAAGATGTCATCGCTTACTTCGACCGTGCCGGCAGATTTACCCTGCATGTTGACAACTTTTACTTTTGCCATTTTCTGATCCTCCTTTCTCAGTCCTATTTATCCTGGCCCTTGACGGCGTAGCGGATCTTCAGCAGGCTTCCCCTGCCTCCGGGTACCGCGCCCTTCACGAGCATCAGGTTCTTGTCAGTATCGATTTTTACGAGCTTGACGTTCTGGATCGTGACGGTGTCGCGTCCCGTGCGTCCCGCTTCTTTGTTCCCGGGGAACACTCTCGAAGGATATGTCGCTCCGGCGAGCGCACCCGCGAGCCTCTTGTGCTTGGTGCCGTGGCCCATCGGTCCTCTGTGCTGTCCCCATCTCTTGATGGCGCCCTGCGTTCCTTTTCCTTTGGAAACGCCGGTGATGTCGAGCTTCTTTCCTTCTTCGAAATCAGCGACCGTGATCTCCTGTCCGAGTTCGTACGTCTCGCCTTCTTCATTTCTGAACTCCGCGAGGTATTTCTTCGGGCCCTTGCCGCTCTTGTCGAAGTGGCCGGTCATCGGCTTGTTGACTCTCTGCGGCTTCTGGTCTTCGTAACCCACCTGTACGGCTTCGTATCCGTCCGTCTCGTCTGTCTTCACCTGCGTGACGACGACAGGACCTGCCTGGATGACCGTAACGGGGATCACCTCTCCGGTCTCTTCGAAGATCTGTGTCATTCCGATCTTCTTTCCTAAAAGTAGTTTCATAGATTCCTCCATTCGTATTGGTTCGCATCAAAGCGAACGTGCATCGGTTTGTAGTGGTCCTCCGCGGGTTTTGATCAAAACCCGCAAGGACATGCTTTTCTGCAGCGGTCCGCTCTCACGGACTTGCAGGGGTCTTGCTCGTTGCGAGCATGTCTTGCGACTAGAGTTTGATCTCGATGTCGACTCCCGCCGGGAGATCAAGCTTTGTGATCGCGTTCGTCGTGTCCACCGTCGCGTTGGTGATGTCGATGAGTCTCTT
>Ga0256405_10009817_pt1 | contig 12920 bp, 15 predicted proteins | sample RumenRJG_02DNA_FD_189096 | JGI IMG/M metagenome (GOLD analysis project Ga0256405, IMG submission 189096) | Bovine rumen microbial communities from Lethbridge, Alberta, Canada - RJG_02 | ecosystem: Host-associated > Mammals > Digestive system > Stomach > Rumen | place: Canada: Alberta...
CTTACGGGGTAAGGGGAAGGTGTCTGCATACAAGTCATGTCAAGCGTTTCTAAGCCTAGAGTCAGACAGAATCGTCACAAGCAAGGGCTAAATCAGACACTCGAAAAAATATCTGCGGATTTTAGGTATACAGAGAAAAGTGGTTGGAAATACAAGGATGACAAACATAGAGACGGCTTTTATCTTTCTGAAGCATATTGGGGAGAAAAAGGTTACAAATCATGTAGAATGTCTATTGGAGAAAGGTTTTATGATAATCCACAAATAGCAGAATCATTTCGTGGTTTTTGTGAAGATATTCAAAAAGAAATAAACCAGCGTAAGGAAAAAGAACAGAAACATTTTTCTTGGTTTGATCCAAAACAAGAAACTTGTCACTTGTTTGGCATAATCTTTTATGTCATTAATAATAAGATAAAGAATAAGAATATTTTCCTATGCAATAATGTCTATGAAATAAAAAACTCCGATTGTTTTAAAATAGAAGGATCTATTGTTGAAGTATTCAAGAAAAAAGCAGAATTAATGTTGAATAAGATATTCAAAGAGAATAACTGCAAGTTTACATTTGAAGTAAATACAATTCAAGAGATGCTTGAAAATGGCTTTAAAGGTTTAGATTTTCCTAAAGCGAAATTGTTTGCAATGCATGATGAGTTTTTAGTAGATTACATAAAAACTCATTATCAAGAAAGCAAAAGATAAAACTTTCATGGTTTTAACCTGTTTATCATCAAAGGCATTATAAACAATATTACATTTTTGACAACGAATGGTAGACTTTAAAAAGATTAAACTCATATTAGATGGAGCAGAGCAGAGGGCACGACATAATGCAGTGTCCTCTCTTGTCTCTATAGGTATGCCAAAAGCAATGGCTATTAAGTTTGTAGAACATGTCATACAATCTATTCCATCTCTTAAAGACTACAATAGAGTTTATATTGAAGGAATAATAAGGTGGTTTATTGAAGGGCAATTAGACCTTACTGATAAAAAAGACTTAGCTAAGTTAGATTCATTTCTTAGAGTTTTTCAAGGAAACTTTGCATCAGAGGAGTATGACCGTAATTTTGTGTCTATTGATGACAAAATTCCAGCATCCTTCGATATGTTATGCGAGTTAATGACAATCGACATTGACTCAGACTTTAAGAATTATGATGAGTTACAAGGCCATGATTACAAAGTAGTCAAAATAGACAATTATAAAGCAAGTTTACCTTACAAGAAATACGCTCCTTTATGGTGTATCTTCCAAAGTGAGGAAGCCTTTTCAACTTACTCCCTACAAGGAGAATATTCAGTTTATCTTCTACTGAGAGACGACTATAAGTCAATCCCTGCAGTCCCAGGAACTGAACATCCTGTCGATGCTTATGGTGTTTCTATGATGTGTGTTATTAAAAATAACTCCTCAAACAAAATAGTAACAGTAACCTCTCGTTGGAACTCAGCAGAAGAGAAAGATAGGTTTCTTTCAGATTCACAACTCAAATCCATTGTAGGGGCTCAAACAATGAATAAAATTTACAAGTAACACAATTATGGATAAGATTAAAGACGTAGCAGATTTATTTGTTAAGTTATTTGAGTTTTAACCTGTTTATCATCAAAGGCATTATAAACTTACAAGTATAAAAAAAGTAGGGAAAAGACGATAATACAGATAAGAAAGATACAGAATTAAAATTATTCTCGAAAAAGTTATAAGATTTGATAACTTTTTATATCTTTGCACTATGGTACGAAAGATACGTACATACGGAGATACTTCGAAGCGTTTATGTCAACGCTAAAAGAGAAAGAGCAGGAGAAGATACAATATGGCCTACTCCTGTTGAAAACTCAACATAGACTGTCAAAGAAGTTTGTCAAACTGATACGTGACGGCATCTATGAACTACGAACGGAATATGGTGGTAATATATATCGCGTGTTCTTTATCTTTGACGAGGGGCAAATCATTGTGTTATTCAACGGCTTCCAGAAGAAAACACAGAAAACCCCAGCTAATGAAATTGAAAAAGCATTAAAAATAAAGGAGGCATATTATGAAGACAAACAATCACAAAATCGTTGATTACGACCTTGTTCTCGATGCCAAGTTCGGCAAAGTAGGAACTCCTGAGCGTGCTAAAGCGGAAGAGGCTGCCTTTTCTTTCTATTCCGGTCAGATTCTCCAAGATGCACGGAAGGAGGCAAAGGTCACTCAAGAAGAGTTGGCACGTAGAACCAACACGACCAAGTCGTACATTTCTAAAATAGAAAATGGTGTTGTCACTCCAAGTGTGGGAGTCTTTTATCGCCTTATCAATGCTTTAGGATTAAGGGTTGAAGTGGTGAAACCACTCTATTAATAGAAGAATTTTGTTTTTAACCTACTTAAATTAAAAAGATGAAAAAGAAAACAATCCTGCTCATGATACTCAGTATCTTGTTTGTTGCAATGCCTGTGTTTGCAGACAGCGCTATCGCGCGACTGCCCGAAACCGCTGTGTTAGCCGCCGAGAACGCCGACCATGCCATCTATTTCGACCAGTTGGCAGCACCTGCCGAAGACGAGGCTGGCGTTGTGACTGTGTGGTACAAGGACAAGCGCACCAACGAGGCGTGCATCCTCTTCTCTACCAATGCCAATGCAGAACCAATGTGGGAGAAGATGAAGAACGGCTGCGCAGCCGTCGAGCTCAGCAATATTGCCGCTGCCGACAAAGCAGTCTTCATCCCAGGCGCCGACCATCTGGTCATCATCGAGGGATGTCCCGATGCCCGCAACATCTGGACATACATCATCGACCTGAAGAAGCGCACCGCCAAGCAGCTGCAAGCAACGGAAGGACTACTTGGCATCGATGCCGAGCATCGCCAGATTCGCCTTTCTGACTACCGCTACCACCCCGAAGGCGGCCGCTACTCAGTAGAAAAGGTCTTCACCTATGACGGAACCTTCGTCAGCGAAAAATACCTGGGGGAAGAATAGTCCCACAACTCTCAACCGTAAAACCTGATATGAAACGAATAGTAATCTTTATCTCAGCACTTCTGATGGTTGTGCTGACAGCGTGCAGCAAGGGTGATGACAATACGATAGCAGACTTGACGGTGCTCACGGAGTGGCAGGCAGGAAAGACTGTCTCAGCTGAAGCCGTGGCAGCCTACGGAGGCGTTGACAAGTGTTTCGCTGCGGAACCTATCCCCGATGACGTATGGGCGAGGATGCAGGGAAAGACTTATAAGGAGAATCCGCACATTGGGCGTGGTGACTTGCGCCATATCCGCGCATTGCACTGGGACTATGACAATCAGATGCATGTCGGCGAGATGATTTGCAACAAGGAGATTGCCGACCGCGTGGCACGCATCCTGCGCCAGCTCTTCGATGCGAAATACCCCATCCAGCGGATGGTGCTGCCCGATGTCTATAACGCTGACGACGAGACACAGATGCGCGACAACAACTCGTCGTGTTTTTGCTACCGCGCCATCGCCGGCTCCACCAAACTGTCAAAACATGCCCGTGGACTGGCAGTGGACATCAATACGCTCTATAATCCCTACTATAAGGACAGAGCTGACGGCACTCGCTTCATCCAACCTGCTACGGCTGCTGAATACTGCGACCGCACGAAGTCATTCCCCTATAAGATAGACCACAACGACCTCTGCTTCAAACTCTTCACTGAGGCAGGCTTTGAGTGGGGCGGTGACTGGAGAACGTGTAAGGACTTCCAGCATTTTGAACTGATTGGAGAGTGAGCGGGCGGATTGCAAATCCCCCGAACGGAGTTTTTGTAAATTATATAAATTACATAGTTAAATGAAAACAAAAAGAATTTTATTCCTGTTGATGGTGATGTTTACCATTTCGTTTGCATATGGACAAGAAGCGGATGAGAAATTGGGAAAGGCAGAAGCCTTGTGTAAGGAAGGTATAGCTCTTCATGATCAGGGAAAATTTGAAGAGGCTATCAAAAAGTATGATGAAGGATTGAAACTGCTTCCTTACAACGCTACGCTGATATACGAGAAAGCATATAGCCTGGAGGCTATGGGCAAGAGGGCAGAGGCTAAGAAACTACTTGGGAAGTTGTATAAGAAAGGAAATACCGGCGAAGATGTGTCGCTCCCTTACATGGCTTATGCAAATCTCCTGGATGATGATGGTGAGGCAATGAAAGCTCTGGAGGTGTATGATAAGGCATTGGAATATGTTTCTCCTTCTGATGTCTCTGTCATTCAGCTTATTAATTACAACAAGGCTTTGACTCTCTATAATCTTAAGGATGAGGATAAGGCAAAGATTGAAGATCGTGAGCAGCAGATTTCCGATCATCTTGATAATTCAATAGGATGTAACCCCATTCATGCTGGTAGTTACCTTATTTTTGGGCGACATCTGGCTGATGTTGGTACATATTATCAAGCTATAGCCTGTTTTGGAATAACCGCCCTGTTGGCAGGTGAAAGGATTGGCGCACTTGAAGCAGCGTTAAACGAATGGGAAAATAAGGAACTAGATCCTGATTCCGGACCATTGACCACTCTTTCACTGAACAAAGTGAAGGAAGTGCTAAAGTCTGAGCCATCCGAATTCGGTAGGTTGTATGACATATTTACCACCGTCATTCCTGCAATATGCAGTGACACTCTTGGTGTTCCTGTTCCCTTCTCGTATGCTCACGACGTGGCGCATGATGGTATTGTGCCTTTCTTTTCCGAGTTGAAGCGACAGGGACTGTTGGAGTGTTTCTTCCATGTGGCTATGAAAAATGCCAAGGTACAGTATATATCTAATGCCAACTGGCTTACAGGTCATAAAAGCGAGGAGGAGCGCTTATGGAATACTATAGATGAACTTGGAGTGTTCAAGGGTGACCTGAAATTTGGATATGTTCCCGATTTTGTGGAGTTCAGTACGGCGGAGGAAGCGCGTAGGCATAATATAGACGCTATGGCTGCCTGCAAATTCTTTATGACACATACAATAGACTCAAAGGACATTCCTGATGTAAGGAAATATATACTTGCATGGTCTGTAGCTTCACCTGATGTGCATGTCAATATTGGAGCGCAGGTGATGGATTGGGCAAATACAAACGCTGATTATCTGACAGCTTATTTGGCTGGTTGCTCTTTCTATTCCTTAACTTCACATCAGAAGGAGTGGAACAAAGGAACTTTTGCAAGAGGTGTGAATGAGGTGCTGAAGTTGTACGATTCCAGCAAGCATGTTCTTGGAGAAAATGAGAATTTGGAAAAACTGTTGGAGCTAATCATTAGTGAAGATGATGGCTATAAGAATTTCATAGAAGAGAACTACAACAAATAATAGCATTATAAGAATCCACGCTTTCCGTATGAGAGTGTGGATTCTTCATTTCTGAAATATCTGGTTTTATCCTGTTTACCATAGAACCCGTTATAAATGTTGTGCAAGAGACGGTACATGAAATGTGGAAACGGACTGTGTGAATAAACATGCAAAAACGGGTGGGAAAGTGAATAAATACACAGGGTTGAACTTTCGTTTTCCAAAAGTTGAAGTTTTGCGCTCTAAAAGTTGAACTTTTACAGCCTGAAAGTTGAACTTTTACAGCCTGAAAGTTGAACTTTTGCAAGCTAAAAGTTCAACTTTTGGAAAGCATATCTTAACAGGTTGGGAATCAATGGTTTACAAAACACACTCCCAAGCCTGTGCCTGTGTATAAATATACAACCGCAGCAAGGCGCTGAATGAGTTGTCGGGACGGCAACAATAATCGTTGGATTTGCGTCGAACCGTGAGATTTGAGTGGTCAAACGCCGAAGTTCGAGAGGTTTTCTCCGAGCGATTCCATATTCTTCAGAGCGTCCATAAGCACTTTCTTCACTTCGTCTTTATCGGCGGTGTAAACCTTTCCGAAGGCACCGATTGTGGCGCGCTTGTTCTCGTCGGTCTTGAGGTTGCAGGTGGAGAATACGAAATAGTTGTTGTAGTCCAGCAGTTCGTTGGAGACGTTCTCAATGATTCTCGGCACGACCTTGTCGTAAACAGCATCCAGTTCAAAGCCAGACGTGTTTTTGGTCTTGAGTGTCTCTTTGATAGCCTCACTCAGAATGCCCGACAGTTCCTTTTGATGCGTTTCCTTCGACGGGTTGGTCAGTGCTGCCGCGCCGACAGCCAGTGCGAGCACTATCAGTGCGATGAGAAGCGTAATCATGCAGCCCGATTTCTTTTTCTTCTTGGGAGCGGAAACCTGTGGCGGCACAGCCTGTACTTGTCTGATGAAGGGGCGCAACTCGTCGAGCGAACCTGCCGGTTGCCAGTCAACCATGTTTTCAGTCCACACAAGCGTGTCGGCGGTGATGCCTTTCTGAGCCAGTTCCTCTGTGGTGAAAGGTCCCTGGCGTTCGTTGTTCACTGCGATGTAATATTTCATATTTGTAAAGATTAAATACGGGGCGAAGGTAATAAAAAATCGGGAAATGACAAAATATTGAAATGAATATCGTGAATTCTTCAAAAAAACCATTTCAAAATATGATTATATGTATTTTTTTTATTACTTTTGCATGGGAAAAGCGGAACTCCTTCGGGAACCGCTGAAAAAATGAAAAACCGAAAAGGAAAGAATCAATGTTTGAGAACTTAAGTGACAGACTGGAGCGCTCCTTTAAAATACTTAAGGGAGAAGGAAAGATTACTGAGATAAATGTAGCCGAGACGCTGAAGGACGTGCGTCGGGCGTTGGTGGATGCCGACGTCAACTACAAAGTGGCGCGCGACTTTACCGACCGGGTGAAGGAGAAGGCGCTGGGAATGAACGTGCTGACGGCTGTGAAGCCGGGACAGCTGATGGTGAAACTCGTTCATGACGAGCTTGCCCAGCTGATGGGTGGCGAAGCCGTCGGGTTGAAATTGGAGAACCGCCCTGCCATCATCCTGATGTCGGGTCTGCAAGGTTCAGGTAAGACGACATTCTCAGGCAAGCTTGCCAACATGCTCAAGACCAAGCAGCACAAGAAGCCGATGCTCGTGGCGTGTGACGTGTATCGCCCGGCAGCCATCGAGCAGTTGAAAGTGGTGGCAGCGCAAATTGATGTGCCCGTCTATTCGGAAGAAGGAAACAAGAATGTTGTCGAGATAGCCCAGCACGCCATTCAGGAAGCAAAAGCGAAAGCCAACGACATCGTCATCATCGACACCGCCGGACGTCTGGCGATTGACGAGGAGATGATGAACGAGATAGAGACGCTGAAAAAGGCAGTCAATCCCGACGAAACACTGTTCGTGGTCGATTCCATGACCGGACAGGATGCGGTGAATACCGCCAAGGAATTCAACAACCGGCTGGATTTTGACGGCGTCATCCTGACAAAGCTTGACGGTGACACGCGAGGCGGAGCAGCCCTGTCTATCCGCACCGTGGTGACGAAACCCATCAAGTTTGTGGGTACGGGCGAAAAGATGGAAGCCATCGACGTGTTCCATCCCGAACGAATGGCAGACCGAATCCTTGGAATGGGTGACATCGTCTCACTCGTGGAGCGTGCCCAGGAGCAGTACGACGAGGAAGAGGCAAAGCGGCTGGAGAAGAAAATCAAGAAAAACCAGTTTGACTTTGAAGACTTCCTGAAGCAGATTCAGCAAATCAAGAAAATGGGAAGCCTGAAAGACCTGGCAGCGATGATTCCCGGCGTGGGGAAATCCATCAAAGACCTGGACATCGATGACAATGCGTTCAAGGGCATTGAAGCCATCATTCAGAGCATGACACCGCACGAGCGCTCGCATCCCGAGGTGCTCAACCAAAGCCGGAAAATGCGCATCGCCAAAGGTTCGGGGACTGATATCCAGGAAGTGAACCGACTGATTAAACAGTTCGACCAGACCCGGAAAATGATGAAGATGGTTGCCGGCGGCTCGAAAATGGGTATGATGAAAAACATGATGAACATGAAAGGCGGAATGCCGAGAATGTAATACAGAATATGGAACTGATTGACGGAAAAGCAACAGCAGCAGCCATCAAGGCTGAAATCTCTGAGGAGGTGAACAACATCGTGGCAGCAGGCGGCAAGCGCCCGCACCTCGCAGCCATCCTGGTGGGACACGACGGTGGCTCAGAGTCATATATGAAAAATAAGGTAATCGCGTGCGAAGCATGTGGGTTCAAATCATCGCTCATCCGCTTCGAGGAAGACGTGACCGAAGACGAACTGCTGGCAAAGGTGAACGAACTGAACGAGGATGACGACGTGGACGGATTTATCGTGCAGTTGCCGCTGCCTAAGCATATTGACGAGCAGAAAGTCATCATGGCAATCGACTATCGGAAAGACGTGGACGGATTCCATCCCGTCAATGTAGGGCGAATGGCAATCGGACTCCCTTGCTTCATCTCGGCGACACCGCTCGGCATCATCACCCTCCTGAAGAGATGGAGAATAGAGACGTCGGGAAAGAAATGCGTGATACTCGGACGTTCCAATATCGTAGGAAAGCCGATGGCACAGCTGATGATGCAGAAAAACTACGGCGACGCCACGGTGACGGTTTGCCACAGCCATTCAAAAACGCTCAAGGAAGAGTGCCGGCAGGCAGACATCATCATCGCCGCGATAGGACAACCCGACTTTGTGACAGCAGATATGGTCAAGGAAGGTGCCGTCGTGATTGACGTGGGAACGACCCGCGTGCCGGATGCAACCCGCAAGAGCGGCTTCAGGCTTAATGGCGACGTGAAGTTCGATGAAGTGGCAGAGAAATGCTCATATATCACCCCCGTCCCCGGAGGTGTCGGACCGATGACCATCTGTTCACTGATGAAGAATACACTCGCAGCAGGCAGAAAGGAGTTCTACGGATGACGGCAGAAGAATATTATATCAAAGGAAACGAGTATCGCCAGAAAGGAAACTATCAAGAGGCGCTGAACCACTACCGGGCAGCGATAGAACTCGATGCGGACAGTCCGGCGGTGCACGCCAAGGAGATGCTTGAGAGCATCATGAACTACTATTGCAAAGATTTTTATAACCCTTAAATAAACCAAGACTGTTCTCGGACAGTCGTAAAACTAAAAAGCATTATGAGTAAAATTAAAGGAGCCATTGTGGTAAACACAGACAGGTGTAAAGGATGCTCGCTCTGCGTCGTCGCTTGCCCTCAGGATGTTATTGCCCTGGCAAACAAGGTGAACGTTCACGGTTATCCGTACGTTGAACCAGTCAAACAAGAGGCTTGTGTGGGATGTGCATCATGCGCGATTGTATGTCCCGACGGCTGTATCACGGTTTATCGTAAAAAAATGGAGGACTAACGAATGGCAGAACAAGAAGTAAAATTGATGAAAGGCAACGAAGCGATAGCTCACGCTGCCATCAGATGCGGTTGCGACGGATATTTCGGTTACCCGATTACACCGCAAAGTGAAGTATTGGAAACACTCGCAGAGCTGAAGCCCTGGGAGACAACGGGAATGGTTGTGCTCCAGGCAGAGAGCGAGACATCTTCCATCAACATGATTTATGGTGCTGCAGGTGCAGGTAAGCGTGCTTTCACCTCTTCATCAAGTCCCGGTATCGCATTGATGCAGGAAGGTATCGCCTACATGGCAGGTGCAGAATTGCCCGGCGTGTTCGTGAATGTACAGCGTGGCGGTCCCGGTCTGGGAACCATCCAGCCCTCACAGGGTGACTACTTCCAGGCAACCCGTGGCGGTGGTAACGGCGACTACTATGTGATAACCCTCTGCCCGAACTCCGTTCAGGAAATGGCAGACTTCATGGATCTTGCCTTCGAACTTGCCTTCAAGTATCGCAACCCGGCAATGATTCTCTCAGACGGAGTCATCGGACAGATGATGGAAAAAGTGATTCTGCCTCCGCAAAAACCTCGTCGTACCGAAGAAGAAATCAAGAAGGAATGCCCGTGGGCAACATTCGGACGCACAAAAGACCGCGAGCCGAACATCATCACCTCTCTTGAACTTCAGTCAGAGGTAATGGAACAGCGCAACATCCATCTCCAGAAAAAATATCAGATGATTCGTGAGAACGAAGTTCGCTATGAAACTCAGAACTGCGAAGACGCTGATTACATCATCGTTTCCTTCGGAAGTGCAGCGCGTATTGCAGAAAAAGCTATCGAAAACGCCCGTGCAGAAGGTATCAAGGTCGGTCTGTTCCGTCCGATTACCGTATGGCCGTTCCCGACAAAGGAAATTGCTGCGATGGCACACGGAAAGAAGGGTGTGCTTGTTGCTGAAATCAATGCCGGACAGATGGTTGAGGACGTGCGTCTTGCCATCAACGGTGAAGTACCTGTTGAGCATTTTGGTCGTCTGGGCGGTATGGTGCCAGACCCCGAAGAGATTGTTAATGCATTGAAAACTAAATTGATGAAGTAAAGATGGAAGAGAACAAAATCATAGCACCGGAGAATCTGGTGTACAAGAAGCCGACGCTCATGAACGACGTCCCCATGCACTATTGCCCGGGATGCTCACACGGAGTCGTACATAAGTTGGTAGCGGAAGTAATTGAAGAAATGGGCATGGAAGACAAGTCTGTCGGCGTATCGCCGGTAGGATGCTCGGTATTTGCCTATCGTTATATTGACATCGACTGGCAGGAAGCTGCCCACGGTCGTGCTCCCGCTGTTGCTACAGCTATTAAGCGTCTCTGGCCAGACCGCCTCGTGTTCACCTATCAGGGCGATGGTGACCTCGCATGTATCGGTACGGCAGAGTCTATCCACGCACTCAACCGTGGCGAGAACATCGTCATCATCTTCATCAACAATGCCATCTATGGAATGACGGGTGGACAGATGGCTCCGACCACACTGCTCGGACAGAAGACTGCAACTTGTCCTTACGGACGTCAGGCAGACTTGCACGGATACCCATTGAAGATTACCGAAATGGCAGCACAGATGGAGGGTACATGCTTCGTTACACGCCAGAGCGTGGAGAGCGTAGCTTCTATCCGCAAGGCAAAGAAGGCGCTTCGCAAAGCTTTCGAAGCCTCTATGGCAGGAAAAGGCTCAAGTCTCGTGGAATTTGTAAGTACTTGTAACAGTGGTTGGAAACTTACTCCTGTGAAAGCCAATGAATGGATGAAGGAGAATATGTTCCCCTTCTATGAGAAGAGTGACCTCAAAGACACAACGGGTATGTAATTAAAACAATAAAACTATGAAAAAAGAAATAATTATTTCAGGATTCGGTGGTCAGGGTGTGCTCTCTATGGGTAAGATTCTGGCTTATTCCGGACTGATGGAAGATAAAGAAGTGACATGGATGCCGGCGTATGGACCGGAGCAGCGAGGCGGAACTTGCAATGTGACAGTCATCGTGAGTGACGACCGCGTGTCATCGCCCATCCTCAGTAAGTATGATGTAGCCATCGTGCTCAACCAGCCTTCACTTGACAAGTTTGAGTCGAAGGTGAAGCCCGGCGGTGTACTGATTTACGACAGCAACGGTATCATCAATCCTCCTACACGAAAAGATATCGAGGTTTATCGCATCAGCGCAACCGACAAGGCTGTGGAGATGAAGAATACGAAGGTGTTCAACATGATCGTGCTCGGCGGACTGCTGAAAGTCTGCCCTGTAGTGACACTCAACGGTTTGGAGAAAGCGCTCTACAAGACGCTTCCCGAGCGCCATCACGGCTTGATTCCTCTCAATATGGATGCCGTGGCAGAGGGTCAGAAGATTATGGAAAAGCAATAAACTAAGAGGCTTTACATGGAAGGGGCAGTGCTGAAAACGTTTTTAGTACTGCCCCTTTATACCTTATACCTTATTGTAAATAACCACTAAGAATTATGATTCTATCTGATATGAAACTGAAGATTTTTGCCTTGCTGTTGTTCGCACTCCCTGCAAATGCGCAGAAAAAGCCGCTCGACCATACGGTCTATGACAGTTGGCAGAAGGTGGACACAACCATCATTTCCCCCACTGGAAAGTATATCGCCTATATCGTCAGTCCTCAAGAGGGCGACGGAAACCTGTCGATTCGTTCGCGTCAGGGAAAGAAAATCGAAATTCCACGCGGCTATCGGCTCACGCTTACGCCCGATGAGCAGTATGCCCTTTGTTTGATAAAACCATTCTTTAAAGACACCCGGCAGGCGAAGATAAAGAAGAAAAAGGCTTTCGAGATGCCGAAAGACACGTTGGCTGTCATCATGCTCGCTACGGGAGAAGTAAAAAAATATGCCCATGTGTCTTCGTATAAGATAGGAAAGAAAGCATCTGACGGCTTTGCGTTCCTTTCGTCCGACACAGCATTGATTCCGAAAAAGCAACGCGACAAGAAAGATGTCGGTCGTCCGCTCATCGTGTGCCGCTTCTCAACGGAAGATCGAGATACCTTCAAGCATGTGGCGAACTATGCATTTGATAAGTATGGAAAGACTTTGGCACTGATGACACAACCGAAGAAAGACAGTTCGGCGGTGGTTGTTGTTGACATGAAGAGCCGTCACGTGAATACATTGGAAGACAATTATCGTTTCCATACACAGCCGGTATTCAATGAGGAGGGAACACAATTGTTGTATCTCGTGGCGAACGATACGCTGAGTTCAGGCTCTAAGCATTGTGAATTATACACATTCTCGCTGCCGAAATCATCAAAGGATTTTATGTCGGCAAAAGCCCGTCGACTGATTTCCCTTTCTGATTTCGGAAATCTGCCTAAGGGATGGGGACTGAATGAGTATAGCACACCCTATTTCAGCCACGACGGGAAGCGCATATTTGCCGGCGTAGCACAAGAACTGGCACCGAAAGACACCACGCTGGTACCTTTCGAGACTGCCGGACTGGATGTGTGGCGATGGGATGCCCCGGAACTGCCTCCGATGATGAACGTGAACCTGAGACGGGACCAGCGTCGTACCAATCTGGCTGTGTATA
>Ga0256405_10009819_pt1 | contig 12918 bp, 11 predicted proteins | sample RumenRJG_02DNA_FD_189096 | JGI IMG/M metagenome (GOLD analysis project Ga0256405, IMG submission 189096) | Bovine rumen microbial communities from Lethbridge, Alberta, Canada - RJG_02 | ecosystem: Host-associated > Mammals > Digestive system > Stomach > Rumen | place: Canada: Alberta...
AAAATATACTATCATACCAAAACTTCATTTTAAATACATTTTGTATATTTTTTGTTTTAACAAAGCAGTACCCACCAATTGCATTCAAATGACAGACAAGTCAATTTTGCGCAAACACAATCAGCTTTTGGAGAAGATTTATTTGACGACTGGTTCGCATTCCCGGATTTCAGAGATCTGGACAGAACCGAAAGAAAACTGTACGGCAGACATGCCGACAGGATGATGAAGACCGATGTTCATGAGCATGACGATCACTACGAAGTAGATATCGACCTGCCCGGCTTCAAGAAAGAAGAGATCGGTCTGGAGCTGAACAATGGATATCTCATTGTCAGTGCAAACAAAGGTCTGGATAAGGACGAAAAGGATAAGAAGGGCAAACTTATCAGACAGGAGCGTTACTCCGGATCAATGCAGAGAAGCTTCTATGTCGGCGAGAACATCACCGAAGAAGATATCAAGGCAAGCTTCAAGCACGGTGTATTGCTTTGTTTGCGGGTCTGATGATGACCCGTGTCTTTCGAAAATGTAATCTTAAATGCCCGGACGTTACGTGCTTCCTGATCGCAGGACTGCTGGTCGGACCATATGCCTTGGGGCGGCTTCATATCGAAGGCCTGGGGTTCCCGACCATGGAGGATGTCGGTAAGGTCAGTATTCTCTCGGACGTAGCACTTGGCTTTATCGCATTTGATATCGGAAATGAATTCCGGCTTTCCCACCTGAAGGAAACCGGCCGGACCGCAACGGTCATCGGCATCATCCAGGCCGTTGTTGCCGCGCTGCTGGTGGATGCTGCCCTGATCGCCCTTTACTTCATCCTCGGTCCGGAAAAGCTGCCGCTGCCGGTTGCAATCACCCTTGGCGCGATCGCCTCTGCGACAGCACCGGCCGCAACACTGATGGTTGTCAGACAGTATAAGGCAAAAGGGCCGGTCACGGACCTGCTGCTCCCGATCGTAGCTCTGGACGACGCAGTGGGCCTGATGGTCTTTGCGGTCTCCTTCGGCATCGCACAGGCTCTGAAGGGCGGGGAATTGAATGTCATTTCCATCATCGTCAATCCCCTGCTGGAAATTCTGACATCCCTGCTCCTTGGTGCTCTGATGGGTGTGCTGATGACTGAACTCGAAAAGCTGTTTTTCTCCAACCACAACCGCCTTTCCATGACCATCGCGTTTGTGACAATGACGATTGCACTTTCCTCCCTGCACTTTTCGTTCGGGGATCTGAAAATCAGCTTCTCATCTCTGCTGGTATGCATGATGCTTGGCACCATGTTCTGCAACCTGAGTCAGTTTTCTCCGGATATCATGAGCAGAACGGAAAAATGGACATCTCCGCTGTATGCGGTCTTCTTTGTCCTCTCAGGTGCTCATCTGGAGCTTGGCGTTTTCCGTTATCCGAGCATCATCCTCATCGGCGTAGTCTACATTCTGATGCGCTGCATCGGAAAATATGCCGGGGCCTTCGGAAGCGCTGCCATGATGGGCTGCAGCAGCACCGTCCGGAAATATCTTGGGATCACCCTCTTCCCGCAGGCCGGTGTGGCGCTGGGCATGGTGGTCACTGCGCAGAGCCTGGGTGAGAGCGAAGGCGCCATGATCCGCAACATCATCCTGTTCTCCGTCATGATCTACGAACTGGCAGGTCCCATGCTCACCAGAATTCCCCTGACGGCAGCCGGAGAAATCACACCGGTTGAACCGGAGAAACAGACCAGAGAACGTTTTGCCCACAAATAAAAGGGGGCTGTGAAAAAAGCATCCGAACCTGATCCTCATCTTCATATTCATGTCAGGCCAAGATATGATAAACCAGTGATGGTTAATGGATGCATTTACACTGATAGCGAGTTTGGCCATCATTATGCGGTAAACAAATGCGGAACTATCCCTGTCAAAGATAAAGAAGAATTGTTTAACCGACTAAAGGAATAGCTGAAGCACCATTCATCTCACTGAATACTACAACCTTGATAAAGAAGAAATAAAGTATTGCAAAGGGATTCGTTGCCCCGGTCAGATAAAGGCCTGGGCCATCGCCCATCCTGGTGTGGTCGTCAGATAAGAAATAGCAAACTCGGAGGGCAGAGCAAAGGAGCAGATCACATACAGCGTGATCTGCTCCCTCTTTTTATGATTCGATGCAAAACTCTATAAAGGACACAAGCAGGCTGTAACCAGCCCCTGACTATACTGTTCAGAACTTCAGACTTCCTGCTGTGATAAGCCTTCCGGACTTACGGTCGAACAGGAGGATGTCGCTGCCGGTGATGTTGATGGCTTCTTCCTGGCCTATTTGGTAGACCACGCCGCCGAAGACGACGCTGGTCAGCAGGAACTCGCCGACCTTGAGCTTCAATGTGGATTCCATGCCGGTAGGCATTGCACCGTAGACGACAGTGGGGATGCTGCCCGCGCTGCCTTCTTTAGCGATGTTGATGGCCTCGGGACGGATACCGATGACGAAGTCTTCATTGGTGATGACGGGTTCGTCCTGGAGGCTGTCGTCCTCTTCTTCGACCTTCTGGACGTGGTACTTGAAGATCTCATCCTTGTTGCTCTTTTCGACAGCGCCCTTGACGCTCAGGCGTTTGTGCTCTTCTTCTGCCTTGTTGGTGATGTCCTTGTCCCTGTTCTTCTGCCACTCGTCGATGCTGAGGGGCTCGTTCGGGACGAAGGAAGCTTTAATGCCGCCGAGTATATCGAGCTCGAGGCTGCCGTCGGCCGCCTGTTTGCCCTTGCCTTCCACGAAGTTCATGGACGGATTGCCGACGAAGTCAGCAACGAACAGGTTCGCGGGGCGGTTGTAGACGGTAAGCGGCGCTTCGTACTGCTGCAGGACGCCGTTGTTGACCAGGCAGATCTTGGTAGCGAGCGTCATGGCTTCCATCTGGTCGTGCGTAACGTAAACAAAGGTGCTGCCGGTCTCGACGTGCAGACGCTGCAGTTCGTAGCGCATCTCCAGACGGAGCTTGGCATCCAGGTTGGACAGGGGCTCATCCATGAAAAGTACCTGCGGTTCCGGAGCGAGCGTCCTGGCGATAGCGACACGCTGCTGTTGGCCGCCGGAGAGCTCTGCGGGATAACGGTCCATGAACATGCCGATCTTGACGATTCTGGAGCAGGCACGTACGCGGGAGTCGATCTCTTCGTTTGTGAGCTTTCTCTTTTCCATGACGGGCTTGCCACCTGAGCAGATCTCGTATTTCTCGTTCAGCTCCTGGCCGGATGAGCGGTACTTGTCCTGCAGGGTCCTGAACTTGGCTTCATACTCGGCAAGCTTTGTCTTCGCGGCAGCGACGGGATCGGAAGCCTCGTGGATCTTGAGACCGTAGAGCGCTTTGGCAGTCATCATGGAAAGTGAATAATTGTCGATCAGCTTGACGCAGGCTTTGTTGTCGTCCAGCTTGCCGTTCTTGTCGCGGCATTCCTCAACGATCTCACGGATCTTCGCGCCGTTCTGGAGGGCACGGACCATGTCGCCGGTCTGCTTTGCCTCGACGTCAATCTTCGGCATCTCTTCATTGATGTTCTTGAGACCGAAGGCGATGTTCTGGTAAACGGTCATGTTGGGCCACAGCGCGTAGTTCTGGAAAAGGAAGCCGACACTTCTCTTGTTCGGAGGGATGTTTATGCCGGCATTGCTGTCGAAAACGACACGGTCGCCGATCTTGATCTGGCCTTCCGTCGGGGTCTCCAGGCCGGCGATCATGCGCAGGATCGTTGTTTTACCGCAGCCGGACGGGCCAAGCAGGGTGATAAAGGAATTGTCAGGGATGTCAAGGCTGACATTGTCGACGCCGAAAAACCTTCCCCAGCGTTTGGTAATGTTCTTTAATACGATTTCAGGCATGATCAGTTACCTCCTATACCGCTGTCCAGAGTTGCGCCGGTCAGTTTGTTAACCAGTGTGTTGAATATCAGAATCGTTACGATCAGGATCAGGTTGATCGCGCTCGAGAACGCGTACAGGCCCATCTCGTCGAAATAGTCCAGCGTCGTGGAAAGGATGAAGCCCTGTGTGCAGAGCAGCAGGAACAGGGAAAGTTCACGCAGGCAGGTCATAAAGGGCAGAAGATAGCCGCTTATGATCGACGACTTCTGGATCGGGATGATGATCCTGACCATTCGCTTGACCCAGGAAGTGTTCTGGATGATGGCTGCTTCTTCCAGTTCGTTGGAGAGCTGGAGCATGGAGTTCAGCGAACTTCGTGAAGCAAACGGGATATACTTGACAACACCCGCGATGATTAGGAGCGTGTAGGTGTTGAACAGGTTGATCTTCTCGTTTGAGAACAGGATGAAGAAAGCCGCGCCGACTGCGATGGAAGGCATCAGGTAAGGCAGGAACGCGACGTTGTTCACGTAGTTTGCCCATTTGCTCCGGCGGTTCTTCGCTACGGCATAGCCGATCAGGGTACCGATCGTACCTGCGATCAGGGCGCAGACCACAGCCAGCAGGAGGGTTCCGCGGAAAGCATGCCAGATCGTGGAATTGTACAGGATACCGGGCTGGCCGTACATGCCGTTCTCTTTGATATTCTCGCTCGTTACCCACCATTTCGTGGTCAGGTTGGCCATGTCGCGGGTGTACAGGAAACTGTAGTCGCCGGGGTTCGGCAGGAATGTTTCCAGCGCGAACAGCAGGATGGGCCAGATGCTGGTGAAGAAGGTAATGATGATGAAAATGATGGCTATTACATACTTGCCGGCTTTGCCGACCGAGATCTTGCTCAGATGGCCGGACTTGCCGGTGACGGTCGTGTAGTTCTTCCTGCTCTTTAAGCTCATCTGGTTGAGACCGAGGATGAGCACGCCGAAGACCATCATGATGATCGCCAGGATACTGGCTTCACCGGTATACTTGCTGTTCATGGAGATATACTTCGTGGACAGCGTGGTGAGGTTCAGGTAATGGGGAACCGGGTAGCTGCCCATCGCGCTGCCGAAGACCAGCAGGATAGTCGACAGGATAGCGGGCTTGATCATCGGAAGGGTGATCCGGCCCATGATCTTCCACTTCGGCGTATCCAGGATCGTAGCCGCTTCTTCCAGGTTGGCGTCCATATTCTTGAAAATGCCGCCGATCAGGATGTAAGCGAACGGGGCATAGTGGAGGCCCAGAACCATCGCGCTGGGGAAGATGCCCTGGCACCACCAGTGCGGGAAGCAGATCCTGAAAAGCGAAGCAAGAAGGCCGTCGGAAGTTCCCGTTACCTTATTGCTGTAGAACATATGCTGCCAAACGACAGCCAGTGTCCACTGGGGCATGATGTACGGGAAAATAAAAATGGAGCTTAAGTACTTCTTGAACTTCATGTCCGTCCTTGTAACAAGGAAAGCGAACAGTCCGCCGAAAACGATGGAGATCACGCAGGTCAGTGAGGACAGGATCACCGTGTTGAGCAGCGGTTTCCAGAGGTTCGTCCTGGCGAGCCTGCTGGTGAACAGGTCGATGTAGTTGACGACGCTGTAGCCGGTGGCGCGTCCTGTCAGGTGCTGATCTATCGTTCCGGGATGGATCTTAAAGGTATCTTGTACGATAGCAACGATAGGTGCGACGGTCGAAAAGGTAAGTACGATCCCAAAAAGCAGAAGGATGATATTCTGGGGCTGCGAGAACCATGTCTTCAGCTTATTAAGAAAGATCGCGCGCTTATCCTGCTTTACTGTTTCGTTCATGGCGTGTATCCCTCTCTATAAGTCCCTCTTGGAGATAAATCGTGGATAGATCTTGGTGATAAAAAAAGGGGACGCCGCTTTTGGCGACGCCCTCCCAGTTAAAAACCAGTTATTTATTCGCCGGGTGTATAGTGATCGAGAACGTCGATCCAGCTGCCTACGGTGAAGGAAACTTCAGAGCAGTATACGGGATCTTCCAGTACCAGCTCGCCTTCGCCTTCAGCTGTCCACCAGTCATAGCCGCGGTCGTTCTTTGCAGGGAACTCTTCGCCGCCGCCCTGGCTGTGCTGGAACTTCTCTTCGATCTCAGCAGCAACCTTCGGGTTGGAGGAATAACCGCCCATATCCTTGCCCCATGCTTCGAAGCCGGCTTCCGTGCAGGTCATGTACGCGATGAAAGCGCATGCTGTCCAGGGCAGCGGGCTGTTCTTGGTCAGGAACAGATAGTGGCAGTAGCCGTAGCCGCCGATACCTTCATAGTCGTCCTGATAAGCAGCAACAGTGATGTTCTTAACGGAAACGCTTGCGGATTCCTCAACGGAACGAAGCTTGGAATAAACCAGCAGGCCGGACTGATCGGTTGCGGAAGCATCTACAAGGGTGTTGCAGATAGGGCCGTCATCGGTCTGTTCATTGTAGTTGTTGACCCAGAGCTTGATCCATGCAAGGGCATAAGCGCCGTTCTCGCCAAGGCCAAGGTCGGCAGCGTCAGCTTTCATGCTCTCTACGACGGGCTCGAAATAATCCTTCTTGGTGTCATCGAGTTTGTCATAAGCAGCCTTCAGCCAGCCGGCATACTTGTCAGCCGTCAGCATCATCAGGAAGTTCTTGCCTACGATCTCGGAGTCAACGCCCATGAACAGCGGATGGGAACCTTCATAAACGAAATCCCAGCAGTTCATGTAGGTGGCGTCGCCGGTGTTGTTGAACTCGAAAACTTTGTTCAGGGTCTGCAGAGGAAGGAATCCTGCATAAGCGTCGGCTGTCGTGCCGTTCGCGTCTGCCCATTCCTTCGGGATGAAGGTCTTAAGGATGTTGGTGTCGACCATCTTGGACTGGATCTGGTTGCCGTCCTGGATCAGGGTCATCGCGAATGTGCCGGTGGACTTCAGGGAGTCAGATGTCAGCTGCTCGAAGATCTTGTTGTTCTTGGGCTGCTGCCATTCGAATTCCATTGTGTAGTTGGGATCGATGGACTGCAGATACTCAATGAAAACAGGAAGAGCGGATTTGCCGCGGCTGGAGTTGCCTACGCCGTAGAAGGTCTTGCCGTTGGACTCTTCGATGGCTTTCTTTGCAAGTTCTTCCATGGTCATCGTCTCGGCTTCCGCAATGATGGCATCGATACCTGTCAGGTCAGCTGCGGGAGCTTCACTGACTGCCGCTGCTTCTTCGCCGCCTGATGCAGCAGGGGCTGCAGTGCTGCTGGCTGCCGGTGCCGCACAACCTGCGAGCAGGCCTGCAAGCAGGACGCCCGCTGTCAAAATTGACAAAAATCTCTTTTTCATAAAACGCCTCCTTGTGCAAAAGTGTGGAAAGATACTTCATAACCGATATTGTATCGAGGCATGACGCACTTTGAAATAAGACAAAACTGATATAATTTGTAAATTTTGACTGTAAATGAGAGCAACCGGTTTTTGCTCAGATCCCCCTGATCTGATAATCCGACGGCGTGACGCCGACCAGCTTCTTGAAAGTGTTCGAGAAATAGGCGATATCCTGGTAGCCGACGCTTTCTGCGACTTCGTACACCTTGATCTGGACGTCGTTCAGCTCGCGCATGGCCTGACGGATCCTGTACCTGGTCAGGTAGGTATTCAGCCCGGTATCCATTTCGGTCTTGAACAGGCGGGAAAGGTGGCCATCACTGAGGCCGATGGTACCGGCGATCCTGCCAACGCTGATATCACTGTCCTGGTAATGGCTCTCGATGTATTCGACTGCATTCAGGATATACCTGTTCCGGATCGTGCCTTTGGGCTTTAGGGGTATAAGCTCGTCTATCCTGTTCCCGGCGGAGGGAGCGGCATTCGCACCGGCTCCATGGGCTGCATTCAGGGAAATGCCGTGCAGCAGCCGCTGCACGGAGGCTTCCAGTTCGCCATCATCGTAGGGCTTCAGCAGATAGTCGGAGACGCCGATCCGGACGGCCTGCCGCGCGTACTCAAATTCATCGTAGGCGCTCAGGAAGATGACCTTTGTCTCCGGGTATTCCGCCAGAAGCTTTTCAGCCAGCTGCAGCCCGTTCACTTTGGGCATGTTGATATCCGAGATCACGAGAAGGGGCTTTGTCTGCCGGGCAAGCTCCAGCGCCTCTGCTCCGTTCGATGCTTCCGCCACGACCTCGCAGTCGATCAGGGCCCAGTCGGTATCTTCGATGATTCCTCTTCTGACGAACTTCTCGTCATCCACGATCATGACAGGTATCATAGTTTGCTCCTCTCAGCTCTGCAGGGTATTGGCGGTGCCGTAAAGCGCTGCCGTGTCAGGCAGTTCTGTTGTATAGGGCAGGATCAGATGCATAATGGTGCCGCCTTCGGCAGGGCGCTCCGCGTGGATCCCGTAATCCGCGCCGTGGTACAGCTTGATGATGGTACCGACGTTGGCAAGACCCAGATGCCCGGTAAGGGATTCCGGATCGGTATCTTCGAGCAGGCGCAGCATCTCGTCGCTGATCCCGCAGCCGTTGTCGGTAACGGTGATGTGCAGGATGGACTGGTTCGATTCTCCGGCAGTATCCGCCGTATCCTCTGATTCCGAGAAGTTTTCCGCAAAGGCTTTTATCTCAATATGTCCGTTATCCTGCCCTTCGAGCCCGTGAATGATGGAGTTTTCGACAATCGGCTGGAGGATGAGCTTTGGAACGACGCACTTTAGCAGTTCGTCGGAAACGTCGATCGACAGGTCGAAACTGTCATCGAAACGGATCTTCTGTATGTCGCAGTAGTTTTCGACCAGCTTCAGCTCCTGCTCAAGGAGGACGAATTCCTGCCTGGAGATGCTGCTGCGCAGGATCGAAGCAAGCCTGGAGGAAAGGGTAGCGACCTCCGGGACCTGCCTGGATTTGGCGACCCATTTGATCGTGTCGAGCGTATTGTACAGGAAGTGCGGGTTCAGCTGGGCTTGCATCATCGCGATCCTGGTCTCGTTCAGCTTTCTTTCCGTAAGGACCTGTTCTTCCATATATTCCTTCAGCCTGGAGGTCATGTCGTTGAAGCCGGAGGCCAGCTGTCCGAATTCATCTTCCCGGCGCAATGTGATCCGTGTGTCGAGGTCGCCGTTGCGCACGTCCTGCATCGCCTGCGTGAAGATCGCGATCGGCTTCGAAGCCCATGCGCTCATCCGGGAAGCGACGAGGGAGCAGAGGATCACTCCGATTATCGCCAGGAGGAAGATGATACGGTATTCGACGTTGACAGCGAAAGAATCCAGTACGGGCGGCGTGATGTACAGGGAAAGAAGTCCGGTGTCGCCGAGCTCGGTGATGTAGATGTTGTTTTTGGCGCCGGCCGTATAGTCCTGCCGGTTCATCAGGTTCTTCCTGACCAGAGCAAGATCTTCGCCGTCCTCAGCGGCGCCCAGCTGGCAGAGCGGGCGGAGGAACCGGTTCGTCAGGATAAAGCCGTCCCTGGCGTTGACCCTGCTGGAGAGCAGGTCTTTTATGTTTTCCTCACTGACGCGGAAAACAACGTAGCCTTTTTCGGTGCCGTTCCACAGCTGCTGCACGATCAGGAGCGACGCGCCCTGCTCAGACGCTTCGCCCGGGTCGAGGGAGTATATGGTCCTGCCAGGGTTTTCGGAAGCTTCCCACAGGACGGAGTAGTCCAGGGGCAGGGATTTGGCGGCTGCGCCTGGACTCGTCGTATACAGGCGGCTGTTGCCGAGGTAAAGGTCCACAGCGCAGCGGTTCCGGACAGTCTGCGTGTGCTGGTAAAGAGCGGAATAAACGACTTTTGTATTGATGGCACTGCCGGTGCCGGCGGCTTCGGTACTACTGTTATTGCCTGTCCCGCCTTCCATGGCTTGCCGGAGGATCCCGTCTCCGGCGATGCCGTCGATCGCTTCCTGAACTTCATCCAGCAGGGACATGATGTGTTCGGTTATTTCCTTATCCAGCAGCAGGTCATTGCGGGCATAGTCCTGCCGGAGGCGTGTCCGGAAGCCCTGGACGGTCAGGAAACCGCCGCTGATGACCAGGATCAGCATGACGGCGAGGAAGACGACGAAGAGCTGTCTTTTAAAGGAATGTGCCAGCCAGGATCTCATTTATGGCTCCTCCATGCGGTCAACAGTCTTTTTCCAGAGGCTGAGGATCTTTTCGGCGTCATTGCCGGCCTGCGCTATGTCATATTCGATCAGGGGAATATCCGTATAGAGCAGGGAAGTATCGATATCGTTCCTGACAGTGCGTCTGTGGAACTGTTCTATAGCGTAGCGCTGCGTCTCCATGCCTGTGATGAAATTGATGAACTTTTCCGCGTTGGCCCGGTGCGGCGCTCCCGAAACGATCGCGCAGCCGTCCGGGACGGCGCTGGTGCCTTCGGCGGGATAGATCATCGAGATGTCGCTGTTCTCGTCCATATACTTCAGGGCTGTTTCCTCCAGTGTGATGCCCACCAGGTATTTACCGTTGCTGACAGAAGGGATCACGTCGCCTGACGAATGCTCTGTCTTAATGTCCAGCTGCTCGATAAAGCGCGGAATGAACTCTTCAGGCGTCTGCCCGGATGCGAGCAGCATGGTGTTGAGGATCGTGTAGCTGGAACCGGAATTGGTCGGATCCGCGAAGGAGATCAGCCCCTTCCAGCGGTTGTCGAAAAGGTCGGCCCAGCCTTTCGGCGCGTCTTCCTGCGAAACGAGTTTGTTGTTGTAGATAAAAACGATGGGAAGCTCGGTAAAAGGCGTCCACAGGTCTTCGGAAGAGCAGAATTCTTCGGCGATGTGCTCTTTTTCATCGGCCGCGAAAGGTACGAACAGGCCTTTGTTCGCGGCGTAGGCTTCTATTCCGCCGCCGAACATGATGTCGCAGCAGTTATCGCCGCTTTCAGCATTCTGCCGAATCTCGGAGAGCATTTCAATCGTGCCGCCGGCATGCACTTCCACCCAGATACCGGTCCGGTTCTCGAATTCGCAGATGATCGGCAGGTATACTTCTTCCTTGTGAGAAGTATAGACGATCAGCTGGCTGTCCGAGGGGACGCCGTATCTGGCGGAAAACTCGTCTATTTCCTTCCGGCGTCCGGGATCGTCGCAGGCGCAGAGCAGGATACAGCATAGTACCGGGAGAAGGAACGCTTTGGCAGTTTTCAGGATCCGTTTGTGCAGCATGGTATACCGTTTCAGAGTGTGGCATGGTGAACGGCCGGTGGACCGGCCGGCGGCATCTTTTTCAATTATAAACTATAATGCGGAAAGTGTCAGAGGCCATCTTCCCCATCTTTGAAGAAAATGCTTCTCAGATTTTCAGGCATTGAAGAGAACATCATTTTAACTATTGTTTCGGCAGGCGTTATGTTGTCGGTCAATAGCCATTCTCTGGTCATACCAACGGCACCATGAACAAGCCTTTCTTGGTGACAGGCACTTCGTTCCTACCTTCAAAAAGGCTCATTTTCGGACATCTGCTTTCGGCGTAAACGATATATTCAGAACCATATCCATCCCATCCGCAAGTCTCTGTAATAGTTTGATTGAAGGATTTCTGGTTCCATTCTCTAACTTGCTAATCTCAGTCTGAGCGATCCCTGTTCTCTCAGCCAACTCCTTCTGTGAGATATTCTGAGAAATTCGAGCATCTATGATCGCACGGATCACATTCATTTCGGGTTGGATTTCTTCATATGCTTTGACAAATTCTGGATCATTCATCTTTTTTGCTTTATACTCTTTAAGATTCATGTTTGTCCTCCTTATAACGGTTTAGCCAATCGGCGCGCCGTTCTTTTGCAAGCTTAAGCTCTTTAACTGGAGTCTTTTTCGTTTTCTTTACAAATCCATTCGTTGCGACTATCTTCTTTCCTACATAAAAGAAATACATCACTCTCGTAATGTTACTTCCTTGTTTACAGCGAAGCTCAAAAATACCGTCCTCAAGATGTTCGGAATAAGGCATTCGAAGTTCTGTCCCCTTTTCCTCCAATATTTCCATAAGACCAACCAGTTTTGCAGACATCTTATCATCCAACGAATCTAAAAAATCTGCTACAGGTTCTTTTCCATCTTCACTTGAATAGAACTCAATTTCAAATCTCATATAACTCCTCTTCTGTAACAATTCTATGAGATATATCTCAACCTGTCAACATGTCATTCTTTTTCTGTCTGCTTCTCCACTGCCGTTTCACAAAGCACTCTGTACTCTACAACTGATTAAGAACTACCACTTTCCAGAAAGAATCTGAAAATGCTTAAGGAATTCTATTTCACCAGCAGACCATGATGCTCCTGATTCATGACGGACATAATATCCATCAATAACGTACCCCCACTCATAAATGCCATTTCGCCCGAATGGTGTATTTCTCGGAGGCGTGATGCATCTACAGGCTTTTTCATAATCACTCTCAGCACATTCATTCCGTTCCATGATCTTTAACCTCTTTCCTTTTTTATTCTGTATTCCACGGTCGTCCATTGAATGCGTGAATATATGCCCCCATCTTACTGGTCTCCTGTTTCAAATGGCAAATAAAAAACCGCCCTACAGTCTGTACTCTGTAAGGCGGCAATACCTGACGATATAGTGTTTGTCCGACTTGTTCAACTGGGACAACTATAATATCGACTCATTAGTCCGCCTTTCCAAGCATTTTCTGCGCACAGAATCAGACGAGCGCATGCCGCTGCTCGTACTGCCTTAATCTCTTCTGCTTTGAAAATGCGGTTCATCATGAATCTTTCCTCGTAAATTATTATCTATGATAACTTTATGACTATTTCTGTTAAAATAACTATAGTTAGTAAAAGTTGTAATATCAAGCCAAAATCTGTTTGTCTCGTCAAGCTGGTCGATAATACACCCAACATCAATTCTCAACCCTAAAAGTCTCCAGATACTCCTCAAAAATCTTGATATTTACAAGCGATATTTTATTTATCCCTGAATCCGTGAAGCTCAGCTTCAAAATATAAGGATCGGTTCACTAAAGGGATTTTTTAATAGTCCGAATAGTGGTGATCCCTGTTTACGAGTTTTTTGCTGTTGAATCGTCTGTTTCCAGAGGCT
>Ga0256405_10009821_pt1 | contig 12917 bp, 10 predicted proteins | sample RumenRJG_02DNA_FD_189096 | JGI IMG/M metagenome (GOLD analysis project Ga0256405, IMG submission 189096) | Bovine rumen microbial communities from Lethbridge, Alberta, Canada - RJG_02 | ecosystem: Host-associated > Mammals > Digestive system > Stomach > Rumen | place: Canada: Alberta...
AGCCTGACTGACTTCATTGAATCTCTTTTTTTCTTCCGGAGTCAGGGTCTCATAGGTCCATGATCCGCCGTTTACTTCAAGTAAGGATTCGTCTCTGAGCTCTTTTTTTGTCATATTTTTTCTCCTTTTATTGTTTTTTTGTCTTTTACGGAATCAGCTCAAGTTGCCGTCGTTGTAGGAATTGCTGCAGCTGTTGGTCCAGCTCGTGCCACAGGCCTTACAGATACACTTTACGATACGGCTGTGGGCAAAATATGCGACAGTATATGTCATAAAAATCGGTGCTGGAACAGTTCGGACATTTGCAGATAGGCTTGTCTCCTATGCCGCCCGCAACATCCTTCATATCGTCCTGATTGATTTTATCTGATATATACTATCATTTTATTCAATTTTAACCATCAAGTGAAAAAGAGCGAAAAAAATTGAAAAAATTTGTAAAGTGGCAAAAAGCCATTATTTAAGGGCTAATTTTGTGTTTTTTGTGTGAAAATGTTGTGATTGGAGCCTTAACACGTCACAAAAAAGGGTTGTATAATGTAAGTGCTTGCAATAGTATCACAGCTATTGATAGAAAGAAGGATAATTAAATGAAGAAAATTCTTATGGTAATGCTGAGCATTGTTTTGGCATTAACGACTTTTGTCGGCTGTTCTTCTGGTGGCGGAAGCACTCCTGCACCAGCTGCGAACACAGACAACCTTTCCGATGTTCAGAAGATCATCGCTGAAGCTGAAACGATGACCCTCGAAGAACTTGCGAAAAAAGCGATTGAAGAGTCTAACGGTAAGACCTTCTATGGTGTCGGTAACTCCTCAAGAGGCAAGAGTGCTCTTCCTTTGTTCATCGAATACTTACAGTCCATCGATTCCAGCTACAAGCTTGATTTTGAATGGCAGCAGCCGAAGAACAACAAGATCTTCGATCAGCTGACAGCAGACGGACTCAAGGATGTCGGTACATTTGCGATGACCCTGATTCAGGATGGCAACCAGATCGAATCCAAGATGGTCCAGACTGGCATTCTTGATACCTTCATCCCGAAAGAGTGGGCTGAAGCCAACGGCACAACTCCGGATGCCTATGAAGGATATCTGCCTTTACAGACATTGAACAAGATCTTTGAATACAACTGCGTCAATCCAGACAAGACTTATGACAACTGCTGGGACTTCGTTGCTGAAGGCGAACATGGTCTGTTCATGGATATCGATTCCGAAATCGTCGGCAAGAACTTCTTGTACATGCTGACAAAGGATGAATATGCTGCATATCTGAAGGATGCGTATGACAAGCTCTCTGCAGATGAGCAGGCTTACTTCCAGCCGACTATCGATGCAATGGCAAAAGACGCTGAAGAATTAGGTTTGGGTGAAAACGGCAAGTATGCTTTGGCTTGGATCAAGCTCTGGGTCAACAGCTACAATGCAGTTACCGATGATGGCCCAATCTGCAACACCTTAGTCGATGCATCTGCAGTCGATAAATTCGGCCTTCTTGTTTACTCAAAGGTACGTTCCGTTGAAGAAACAGACACTGTATCTGTCAACAACATCAAGGTCGCTGCTTACCAGCCAGGTTATGAAGGCATTGGCGGTTACGCATATTGCCACTACCTGTTTGTAACAGACAACTCACCGCTTCCTTGGACAGCATGTGCATTCATCGCTTACATGACTGAGACAGTCGATGGCTTCTCTGCATGGGGCAAGGACTTAGGCGGTTATTCTTCCAACCCAGTCGTCGCACAGGGCACTGAAGAAAAATATCACCACTCAGAAGGCTTATCCGCAAAGGTTGCTTGCGAGACAACAATGGATAAGGGCTATGACTGGTGGGTAGGCGATGGCAAGCTCGTCGTCGAAGATCCGAAGTATTGCGCATCCGTAGCCTTCACAGTTGGCTCATGGATCGAAATGCTTGATAAGTATTCACCGGAATAACAGACAATTCATTCCGACGTATCATCAAGTGTATCGTAGTGCCTTTGTAGTCTCATCTACGAAGGCACTTTCTATAAGAGAGGTAATTTATGTCAAAATCAATGAAAATCAGACTGAACAGCATAAAGACTTATCTCAGTAAACCGCAGAATGTCATATTGATCTTGACGGGTATCCTGGTAACCTTTACGACGATCGCTCCGATCGTTGCGATCATCAGGGATACCTTCACGATCCATCCGGGTACGATCGACCAGTATCTCTCTGGAAAGGCGAGTGGCTTCACTCTGGCCAATTACACCGACTTATTCACCTCAAGGCTGGCCAAGGCCAATCTCTGGACACCTTTGATCAATACGACCTGGCTGGCGATCGGCTCATGCAGCTTTGCGATCTTGTTTGGCGGTATCTTTGCCTATCTGATCACAAGGACCAATATGGCGTTCAAGAAGTATCTGAGTTCGATCTTCATTTTCCCATACATCATGCCGCAGTGGACTCTGGCTGTCGTATGGCAGAACTTATTCAACTCCAATGCAGTGACCGGTACATCCAACGGCTTGCTGGCATCTTTGTTCAACATCACGATGCCGGCCTGGTGGTGTGTGGGACTTTTCCCTTGCATCATCGTCTTGGGCATGCACTATGCGCCATTCGCCTACATCCTGATCGGCGGCATCTTCAAAAATATGGATGCCAACCTTGAGGAAGCGGCAACGATCCTGGATACGCCGCGCTGGAAGATCTTTACAAGAGTCACCATTCCGATGGTCAAGCCGGCCATCCTGTCGACGATCTTACTGGTCGCGGGTTCGACGATCGGTTCCTATCCGGTCCCGCACTATCTGGGTCTCACGACCTTGGCGACCAAGTATGTCTCGATGAATGACAAGTATACGGGTGAAGCTTCGATCATCGGCATCATCATGATGATGTTCGGTGTGGCGATCATGTATCTCAACCAGAGATCCTTACATTCCAGAAAGTCTTACACGACCGTCACTGGCAAGTCTGGCCATGTATCCAAGGTGGATCTGGGAAGATCTGGCAAGTATGTGATCGCAGCAATCTTTGTGATCATCACGTTCTTCACATCGATCTATCCGATCATCTCCTTCGCCTTTGAGACCTTCTTGCCGAATCCGGGCGACTATTCGTTCTTATATACCGGCAATACCGCCAACCTGACCACCAAGTGGTGGGTGACCAATGAAAACGTCACCGAAAACGGCATGTACGGTCAGATGGGTATCTTACATAACAAGACCATCTGGAACGCCTTCCGCGGTACGATCTTAGTCTCGATCATCTGCTGTCTGACAGCCGGTGTCATTGGTACCCTGATCGGTTATGCGGTTTCCAAAGACAGACGCGGCAAGCTGGCAAGCTACGTCAACTCGATGGCTTTCCTGCCTTACCTGATGCCTTCGGTCGCCGTCGGTGCGGCGTACTTCATCCTGTTCTCCTCGGGCAAGGTGAACCTGTTCAATACGTATGCCGCTTTGATCATCGTCGGTACGGTCAAGTATATCCCGTTCGCATCAAGGAGTTCTCTGAACTCGATGCTGCAGCTGTCCAACGAGATCGAAGAATCGGCCATCATTCAGGATGTACCTTGGATCAAGCGTATGACCAGGATCATCATCCCGATCCAGAAGTCTTCGATCGTATCGGGCTTCCTGCTGCCGTTCATGACCTGCTTAAGAGAGCTGTCTTTGTTCATGTTATTGTGCGTACAGGGCTTCATCCTGTCCACGACTCTGGACTATTTCGATGAGATGGGTCTCTATGCATTCTCGAGCGGTATCAACCTGATACTGATCGTGACGATCTTAATTTCCAACTATGCAGTAAACAAGATCACCGGCGCAAGCCTGGATGAAGGAATTGGAGGATAATACAATGCCAAAAATCGTTTTAGAACATGTCACGAAACGTTATGACAGATTCTATGCAGTCGATGACCTGAATCTGGTCATCGAAGATAATGCCTTCGTCACCTTGCTTGGTCCTTCGGGATGTGGTAAGACGACGACTTTGAGGATGATCGCAGGTCTGGAGACACCGACTTCCGGCAAGATCACGATCGGCGATCGCGTCGTATTCGATTCTGCGGAAGGCATCAATATCCCTGCCAACAAGCGTAAAGTCGGCTTCCTGTTCCAGAACTACGCCTTGTGGCCGAATATGACGGTCTATGACAACATCTCCTTCGGCCTGACCAACGTCAAGGAAGCCTTACCGGTCATCGATTTTGATGCCAGGACTTCCAAACAGCTGATCAAAGCCTTGCAGAGACCGAACGACGTTGCCCGCATCGTCAATGACTGTTTCGACAAGAAGGGCAAGCTCGATGAAAAGAAGGCCATCGTCAAGCTGATCGATACCTACGAGATCTCACAGTTCTCCGCAAAGAAACTGTTAGGTTACAACTTGCATAAAGCTTCGGATGCCATCGCAGAAGCGCAGAAACATGTTTCCGAGCTCAATCAGGTCATCGAAGCTGCCAAGACCAAAGCGGCAGCCAAAGGCTATGCCCTCGATGAAGATTTCACCGCCATGAAAGACGGCGAGGTCGTCAGGGAAGTACGTAAGCTCACCAAGGAAGAGATGGACCTTTCCGTAAGAAGAGTGGCTAGGATCGCCAATATCGGCATGTTCATGGACCGTTATCCGGCAGAGCTCTCCGGCGGTCAACAGCAGCGTGTTGCCATCGCCAGGACGCTGGCACCGGAACCGACGGTGCTGTTCATGGATGAACCGTTATCCAATCTGGATGCCAAGCTTCGTCTGGAGATGCGTTCCGAACTGCAGAGACTTCATCTGGATACCGGATCGACCTTCGTCTATGTCACCCACGACCAGATGGAAGCCATGACGCTGGCGACCAAGATCTGTCTGATCGACAACGGTGACTTACAGCAGTACGATGCACCGCTCGATGTCTACAACAAGCCGAACAACCTCTTCGTTGCCGACTTCGTAGGAAACCCGGCCATCAACTTCATCAACGCCCATGGAAAACAGGAAAACGGAAACTTCGAACTGGAAGTCTTCGACGGCAAGAAGCTCAGATTCGTGCCGAATGAGCCTCTGGATATCGAAAAATGGCGTAAAGAGTATGCGTTAAAGCTGGAAGAAAGAGGAAAAGAATTAAGCGAGAAGGCCTCCAAGAAAGGCTATGTCGAACGTTCCAATAAGGAAACTTCCTTCAAGTATCATGTGGCAATGATCAATGAACCGGAAGATTATGATGATGAAGTCGAATATTCTGATGAAGACTATGTCATCGGTATCCGTCCGGAATTCGTCGAGATCTCCGAACATGAGAAATTCGAAGGCGAAGTCTATTCCTCCATGCCGACCGGTATGGAAACGACCGTCCGTGTCGCTATCGGCAATTATCTGTTGACCGGCGTGATGTTTGGCGGTGTCGTCTACAAACTGGGCGATAAAGTCAAAGTCGGTTTCAAAGGAAACAATGCGATCCTGTTTGACCGCAAGTCAGGCGAGGTCATCACCTTGGGTTCTTTGAAGGAAGAATAGAAAAAATACCAGAATAAATTAATATCGAAAAACCTTCACTAAATCGTCAAACAGTGAAGGTTTTTTTGTATGTCAAAAGTAAAAAATACGAATTTACATAGATTTTACTCAATGAGGACAGGGCTATGACATGACTACCGTAGAGTAAAGATGGGAAAGTTTAAGGGTAGATATATGAACAACACTGAACTCATCACCGGACTCCTGCGGCTGTTTGCGGGAATGGGTGTCTTCCTGATGGCTTGCGATACGATGTCCAAAAACCTGCAGGCGATCAGTTCGGATAAGCTGAAAAAGCTGTTTTATAAGGTTTCGGATAAAAAACTCATCGGTGTCATGATCGGTGCTCTGGTGACCGTAGCAATACAGTCCTCCGGTGCGACGACCGTCATGACCATCGGTTTTGTCAATGCGGGAATCATTTCCTTGAATCAGGCAGCCACGATCATCTTCGGCGGCGAAATCGGTACGACCATCACCGGTCAGATCGTTGCCTTGGGTATGTTTTCCGGCGGCGGCATCGATACGGATGTTCTGTTTGCTTCTTTGGCAGGTGTCGGTGCTTTTATCAATATGTTTGCCAAGAGCGATAAACAAAAGCTCTTAGGCAAGGTCTTAGCCGGTATCGGCATGTTGTTTGTCGGATTGAACATCATGTCCGGCTCCATGAAGAGTTTCGCCCAGACGGAAGGCCTCAAGATGTTCCTGGCTTCCATCCGTTCGGAATTCTTACTGATTATCGTCGGTGCCTTATTGACAGGTCTGATTCAGTCTTCTTCGGTCATCACTTCGGTGGCGATCACCATGATCGTCAACGGACTGATCAACATCGAACAGGGCATTTACCTGACTTTAGGTGCCAATATCGGTTCCTGTTTAACCGGCATACTGGCGGGAATGAAGTCCGATTCCATCAATGCCAAGCGTACTTCTCTATTGCAGCTGATCTTTAATATCGGCGGCGTTATGATACTTTATTTCATCGACATGTTCCTTCAAGGCACGACACGGGGAACTTTCTCCTTTGCCATTCTGTTTGAACGGATGTTCCCCGGTCTGCCGCACACCCAACTGGCGATGTTCCATACAGCATTTAACGTTGCATCGGTCTTGTGCGTATTGCCGATCTCCGATGCCCTCGTGCGTCTGACCCAGAAGCTCATTAAGGATGATGGCCGACAGGTCGGTGAGACGCGCTTCCACTACGTTGACGAAAACATGGTCGCTACACCTTCCATTGCGGTCTCCCAGATCAAGAAGGAGATCACCAATATGGCTTACATTGCGATTGAAAACTTCAATCTGGCCATGGATATGATCAAGAAGGTTGACCTGAGTGAAAAAGAAAGATTTGAAGCCAACGAGAAAGAACTCAATTTCCTGAACCGGGCTTTAGTTGATTTTGCCGCCAAACTGACGGGTAAGCATAACATCGATAAGAACGACTATCTCTATCTTTTGTCGACCTATCGGACGATTGCCGATTTTGAAAGAATCGGTGATTATTCGGAAAACATCATGGAATATGCGGAAGCCTTAAAGGAAAGCGGTGAGTCGTTCTCGGAAGACATCATCAAACAGATCGATGAACTCGATGATCTGATCAACCACCTTTGCGATGTCACCATCGAAGTCTATACCGGCGCAGTCAGCCGTGATAACAAGGCAGCGGAGCAGCTGGAAGAATCGATCGATGTTTTGACGACCAAGATGAGCGAAGACCACATCCAGCGCATGAACAAGGGCGATTTCTCCGCCAATGTCGGCGCGCAATATCTGAAGCTGGCAAGAGACGTCGAGAGAATCGGCGATCACTTGATGAATATCAATACGAAAGACTACATCGTATCCCACTAGAAAGGAAAAGCGGATGGAACTTATCTGGTTATTGTTGAATGAATTTGAGATAAGCAGCGACAAGCGCAAAAAGCGTCTTTTCCTTCTTTGCAACACCATTGCCTTTCTTTTGATCGGTGCGCTTGTGGCTTTTGTGGTCAATCTGATCCATCCGATCAGCATCGACTGGATCATCTGCATCACCGCCTATATTGCCTGCGGCGTAGGCTATATCGGCGGCATCTTCTTTCTTTATAAAAAAGGGTAAACCGAAAAGGTTTCATTCTGTTTCAATTGGTCTAAAAAAAGACATAAAGGAGGCAAGCCATGTCCGACATCAAAGAAGAAGATCTGAAAAAAGTAAATGGCGGTTCCTGGTTTATTTCGGAAGAGGATGGAAAGAAAGCCGGTCTTACCTTACAAAACGAAGACAAGGCACCGGGTTCCTGGGGTTATCTCTACAACAGCGGTGACTACTACTGGAAGGAACAGAAAGTGTCGATGACAGAAACCAACGCGATCGTTCACTTCACCAACGATATGGGTCGTCAACCGGAATCCCTGGAAGAAGCCCTGAAGTATTCCAACTGATCCATTTTACATAGATTTTACATTTGCATAAGCCATATTGACACTCCACTTATTATAAAATGGTAATAATTGGGAGTAATACGATATGGACTTTTTCAGTATCCTGGCGATGGTCGGCGGCTTATCCTTATTCATGTATGGCATGAATACCATGGGCGACGGCTTATCGAAACTGGCCGGCGGCAAACTGGCAAGCATTCTTGAAAAACTGACTTCAAAAAGAATCTATGCAGTCATATTAGGCATGGTGGTCACTGCCGTGATCCAGTCATCCTCAGCCACGACGGTCATGGTTGTCGGCTTTGTCAATTCAGGCATCATGAACCTGAATCAGGCGGTCGGCATCATCATCGGTGCCAACATAGGTACAACACTGACTTCATGGCTTTTGTCTTTGGTCGGTGTCGAGGGCGGCAATTTCTTCATGAACCTGCTCAAGCCTTCTTCTCTGTCACCGATTATGGCCTTGATCGGAATACTGATGATCATGTCCAAGAAGAGCCAGAAAAGCAAGGATATCGGCAGCATCTTCATCGGTTTTGCGATTTTGATGTTTGGCATGGAGATGATGTCCGATGCGGTAAAGCCTCTGGCAAATGATCCAAACTTTACCGGTATCCTGACCCGCTTCTCCAATCCTTTCCTCGGTGTAAGTATGGGTGCCATCCTGACGGCGATCATCCAGTCTTCTTCGGCTTCCGTCGGTATCTTACAGGCTCTTTGTACAACAGGCGTCATCACCTACGCGGTGGCCGTCCCGATCATCATGGGACAGAACATCGGTACCTGTTTTACAGCTGTCCTTTCTTCCGTTGGTGCCAACGTCAACGCCAGAAGGGCTTCTTTCATTCACATGTATTTTAACCTGATCGGTACGATCATCTTCATGACGGCTTTCTATTTATATAACGGCATCGTCGGTTTCCCGTTTATCAATGATGTTGTTAAGGCCAGCGATGTTGCCCTGATTCACTCCATCTTCAACGTGACCTGCACGATCATCCTGTATCCGATGGCCGATTTATTGGTCAAGCTGGCAACCTGGACAGTCAAGGATGTCGATAAGAGCGAGACGGAAGGAAAGAAGATCGGTCTGGACGAACGGTTCCTGCAGCAGCCTTCCTTCGCGATTCAAAGATCCAGAGCAGCTCTGGAACAGATGGCAGACCATGTCTCCAAATCCTCTGAACTGACCAGTGATCTGCTTTCCTCCTTTGATGGCGATAAGGTCAAAGAGGTCTACGGCATTGAAGATCAGATCGATGAATATGAGGACGCTCTGGCTTCCTACTTACTGAAGCTTTCCGACAAGCAGTTAAGTACGGAAGACAACAACTCGATGTCGCTGATCTTACATTCGATCGTTGATTTAGAGCGCATCTCTGATCATTGCAACAACATCAGTGAGAATATGGAGAGTCTGCATAACAAGAAGCACTCCATTCCGGAAGTGACACTGAAGGAACTGGCCGTCCTGTCTTCTGCCGTGCGTCAGGTCGTCCATTATGCGACCAATGCCTTAAAGAATGAAGACTACGGCATCGCCATCGAGATCGAACCGCTGGAGCAGGTCGTCGATGATCTCTCCAAGACGATTCGGCAGAGGCACATCCAGCGTTTAAAGAACGGCTACTGTTCGATTGAAACCGGTCTGGTCATTGAGGATACGCTGATCGATCTGGAACGGATCTCCGATCACTGTTCCAATATCGCCATCGCGATCATCGAATTAAAGAATGAGAACCTCGATTCCCATTCCTATCTTCTGTCTTTATCCAAGAGCGATGACTCGACCTTCGCTCAGATCTACAACGCCTTCAAAGCAGAGTATTATTTGGACGGCAAGGATGATATAGTTACAAAGGAAAACTAATGGCACTTATCTACATCGTCGAAGACGACAGCAACATTCAGGAGATCGAAGAATACGCCCTCAAAAATGCCGGACACAGTACCCGGACCTTTTCCGATGGGGCTTCTTTATTTCAGGAGATGAAGACGGCTTTGCCCGACCTCATCGTTCTGGATATCATGCTGCCGGACATGAACGGCAATGAGATCTTAAGCCAGATCAAGTCCGATAAGCGGACCAAGTCCATTCCGGTGGTCATGGTGACGGCCAAAACAGCCGAGATCGATGCTGTCCGTTCCTTTGACTACGGTGCCGATGAATACATACGCAAGCCTTTCTCTTTGATGGAATACATTTCCCGCATCAATCGTCTTTTGAAAGAGGATGAAGATGACGCTGATAAGGTCTTAGGCGATATCCGCATCGATATGAAAAAACATCAGGCCTATGTCCATGAGGAAGAGATTGCTTTGACGTATAAGGAATTTGAACTGTTGCTGCTTCTAATCAAAAACAGCGGCATCGTCTTATCCAGAGAAAAGATCCTGGAAAAGGTCTGGGGCTATGACTATGAGGGCGAATCCAGAACGCTGGATATGCATATCGTGTCACTGCGCCAGAAGATCGCTGCTTCGGAGCATAAGATCCGCACGGTCAGAAACGTCGGGTATGTCATCGAATGAGACAGCGGATCAATAAAAATCTGATCCTGATCGCCTTGCTGGCGGTACTGGCCAGCGTCATCAGCATCACCTATATCTATTACGGCATGTTTCAGGAGCGGGTACGTTCCGATTTGGAAGTCTGTATCGAGCTCTTAAAGGATACCCACTATCTGGAATCGCCCGATATCGATCCGGAGGCCATCGATCTCAAGACCGATATCCGCGATTTACGAGTCACCTGGATCTCCGAGGATGGTCATGTCTTATATGACAACGACAACACGGCGGCAAAACTGGAAAACCACCTCAACCGCAGCGAGATCATCGATGCGATCAATACCGGCAAGGGGGAAGCGGTCCGTGTCTCCGATACGATGTCGGTCAATACGTTTTATTATGCCTTGCGCTTAGACAACGGCACGATCCTTCGTGTTGCCACGGAAGCCCAGTCGATCTTCGTGGTCTTTGCCGGGGCAGCACCGGCGATCCTGATCATCGTTTTGATCATCGTTATGGTCTGTGTCCTCTTGTCACAGGTCTTGACCTCGCAGATCGTCAAACCGATCGAAAACATCGCCGAAAACATTGACCGGCCCAATCTGGAAGCACCTTACAATGAGCTGCGTCCTTTCCTCAATAAGATCAAGCACCAGCACGAGACGATCTTAGAGAACGTGCAGGTCAAACAGGACTTCACTGCCAACGTCTCGCATGAACTCAAGACCCCTTTGACTTCCATCTCCGGCTATGCCGAGCTCATGGAGTTTGATAAGGAAGCGACGAAGCAGCAGAAGCACTTTGCCGGCGAGATCCGCAAGAACGCCAACCGTCTCTTAAAGCTCATCGAAGACATCCTCTATCTTTCCAAGCTGGATGATCAAAGCCGGCAGATCGAAATGGACAGGGTGGATTTAAGAAACGTGGTGAAGCGCTGCATCAATGAGGTGACGATCGCTATGGCGGAACGCAGGATCAAGCTCAGTTCCGATCTGGATGAATGCTATGTCCGGGGCAATGAGGACATGTTGTATGAGCTGGTGGAAAACCTCATTCAGAATGCGATACGCTACAACGTCGAAGACGGAACGATTTTCGTTTCATTGAAGAATGTCGGTGAAGAGGTCAAACTCACCGTTAAGGACAGCGGCATCGGCATACCGGAAAAAGATCAGGCGAAGGTCTTTGAACGCTTCTATCGCGTCGACAAGAGCCGTTCGAAAAAGACCGGTGGTACCGGCCTGGGTCTGGCGATCGTCAAACACATCGCCGAGATTCATGGAGCTGCAATAGACCTTCAAAGCAAGGAGAAAGAAGGGACGGCCATCACGGTCACCTTCCATTAAGACGAAAACGGATATTTCCGTTTTTTCTTTGGAACAACGGCAGATGAAATAGTAGTATTATAGTACTTGTGAAACGTTCAAGAAGTGCTGCGGTATGTGAAAGAATTGCCAAGACAGCCATCGTTCCAAAAGGAAAAACGATGACCGAGGTCATCCTGAAACATCGCCGCAATAAGGGAAAAAAGAAATACAAACTGCCTCTCTTGTTTCAGATCAGGGACAAGGGAAAGATCGATGATGTCATCGGTGCCGATATGCAGTTATTCTACATGAATGTGGAATCAGACAGCGACAAGCTGATCGTCTATCTTCATGGCGGGGCCTATGTGGAGGAGATGCTGCCGTTTCATTGGCTGATGCTGGACAAGATTACAGCGAATGTCGATGCGACCTTCATCATTCCCGATTATCCTTTGGCGCCTTACAGCAGCTATGAAGAATGTTACGAGAAGATGGAAGCCTTCTACCGCAAGGTCTTAAAGTATTATCCGGACAAAAAGATCATCTTCATGGGTGATTCGGCCGGTGGCGGTCTGGCCTTAGGTTTAAGCATGTATGTGGCTTCGATCGGCTTAAGGGTACCGGATAAGCTGATCCTCTTATCCCCTTGGGTCGATCTGCTTATGGACAACCCGGAGATCAAGAATTATCTGAAAATCGATCCGACCTTGAAGTACGATGATCTGAGTGTCGATGCGGCCTATTGGGCAAACGGGACCGATTTAAAGGACTATCGGCTCTCGCCGATCTATGGCGATCTGAGTGTATTAAAGGATGTGTCCTTATTCTGCGGTACCCACGAATTCTTCTATCCGGATATCGTGAAGTTTTCCGCTCTGTTAAAAGAAAAGGGCATCAAGAATACCCTCTATGTGGGTGAAGGACTCAACCACGTCTTCCCGGCTTTCCCGATACCGGAAGCCGATCTGGCGATCAGGGAAATTGTCAGACTGATTCAGGAAGTTTAAGCTGCTTATAAGGCGGCTTTTCATTTTGTTACGATTTGTGTCTGAGTGTGCATTTCGATTGAATCCCTTCTTTGAAACAAGTAAAGTAAACTCAAAAGGAAGGGGAGCTATACAATGGAAATTATGGAGGTCATGGAAAAAAGGCACAGCGTCAGGCAATACAAGGACAGCCC
>Ga0256405_10009824_pt1 | contig 12916 bp, 12 predicted proteins | sample RumenRJG_02DNA_FD_189096 | JGI IMG/M metagenome (GOLD analysis project Ga0256405, IMG submission 189096) | Bovine rumen microbial communities from Lethbridge, Alberta, Canada - RJG_02 | ecosystem: Host-associated > Mammals > Digestive system > Stomach > Rumen | place: Canada: Alberta...
CATGAACGGTGTCCGCGTCAATACCAATCTTGAGGCCATTACGCCGGAAGGCAACGCGATCCCCGGCCTCTATGTCATCGGCAACGACATGGGCGGCTTCTTCTCCAACAGCTATCCCCAGATGTTCGGCGGCACGGCCCACGGCAAGACCGTCTGCTTTGCAAGGCTTGCCTCCCTGCACGCGGTCACCGGCTCCATCTACGAAGACTGAGCGGAACTTCCGCATAACCCCTGACACAAAAAGACCCCGGGCCCAGGCCCGGGGTCGTAAGACAGTTTTATATTGTTTTGCAGGGACGGCATGACTTTCGGGTTATGCCGTTTCGCTTTATGTTTTAGATTCCCAAAACGAACTCATAATCAAGCTGTTTCTTTCGCTCCTGCCAGTCGGGCATATGAACCGTCAGAAGATCATAAAAGTCTTTGTTGTGGTGGGGATACAGAAAGTGAATCAACTCATGCAGTATAACATACTCAACACACGGTGCGCTGGCTTTGTATAAATAGAAGTTCAAGTTAACTGTTGCGTTCTTTCGGCTGCAGCTCCCCCACAAGGTGCTCATCTTTTTCACGCAAACTTTTGGCTTCTCGATTCCGTGCTTCCCTATGATCGGGTAAAGCTGCTCCACAACTTTCTGAAAGTACTGTCGCGATGATTGCTGCCACCAATTGTTGACCTGGCTGTCAATCCGCTGCTGATCTGTCTCAAACGTCAGTATTCTTAGAATTCCGTCTTCGACAACAACCTGTTTCTTGTTTGACTGAACCACTTGAACCATCAATTGACGTCCAAGAATTCTTGTCGATGTCTCCGAAGAAAAGTGTTCTTCTTTTTCAATTGCTTTTGTCTGAACAAAAAGATCGAGCTTTTCTTCAATCCAAGGAGTCTTATCACGCAAATAGTCTTCAATCCATGTCTCTGGTGTGTCTAAAGGAACAGACAGTCGAATCTCTTCCGACGGAAAGACTTTCAGCCTAACTTCTCGTACTACCTTTCTTCTGAGCGCGGCAGAAAGAGCGAAACTCGTTTGTCCCGTTCAAGTACTCAATGAGCAAACTCTGGTTAAGCTCTGCTTTTACTGGATATTCCGGGCTGACCAACACAGGGACGCCCAAATCATTTACGTTAAATTTGAAAACATCATCATCGCTCATGTGCCGGTAGGTGACATAGTCCTCCAGTACGATATGAAAGCCCCCGGTGGTTTCATCAAAGCGCTGATCGTTATAGTAATCTGTCTGAGGCAGCAAGCCCTGGCGAGAAGATGTTGCCAGCATATACCGTCCTGTATCGTTGGAATACTCATCATGGGCAATCAGGTATTTCCCAATCTTCTCATATTTCCAGTCGAGCGGGCGCAGCTGATGATTCTCAACGATATATCCTTCCGGTACCTCGCCGCGGCGAACTGCCTCAATCCGTTTTCTGATTTCGTCGTTCATACTATCACACATCTATATCCGTTTGCAGCGCAGCAGCCGCGCTTGCATTGCCTGTTAAGATTAGCGCGAGAACGTAGGCGGCAAACGATGCCGCTTTTTCGCAAAGGGTAATAAGTGCTGAGCAGGAAGATCTATTCATCGGCACCAGCCTCCTTTTCTCAGTATTTGTTATTGCGTAGGCAACACAAGCCACTGCTGTCTCCACAAATAAGTGGCCGTTGATCTGTTTGGGATAACTTAAAGTCCCAATTCTTTCAGGTACTGTGCCAGCTGCGTTTCCGCTTCGACGATTTCCGCTTTGATCCGCTGGATGTTGCCCTGCACTTCCTCAATATCCACCAGCTCTTCTTCCTCAAAGCTGTCTACATAGCGGGGGATGTTGAGGTTGAAGTCGTTGGCCCGAATCTCTTCCAGAGAGGCGACATGGGCGAAGCGCTCCACATCCACTCGGTCGGTGTAGGCCTTGTAGATAGCGTCGATGTGACACTGATCCAGCTTATTCTGGTTCTTGTCCTTGCGGTAGCGGAGATTCCCGTCGGCATCCTTGCCGGAGGCATCGATGAACAGCACGTCGTTCGTCGCCCGGTTCTTCTTAAAGACCAGGATGCAGGCGGGGATGCTTGTCCCATAGAAAAGGTTTTATATCTTCGTAACGAGTCATTTCTTCTCTCCTCCGCCTGTTGTGATTTTTGAGACCAGCAGGGAAACGAGCCTGGCTTAACATGTTCCCATAGTGTCTTCTTCCATAAAGATATCCCGGCGTCGTCAAAAAAGGCGGCGCCGGGTAGGCATCAAAAAGTGTTAATCTGTGAGCAGCCAGTCGATGAGGTTCTTCGACTTGATCCCCTCAAAGCTGGTTTCCAGGCCGGGATCGATGGACAGGATCATTTTCTCATAGTTGTCCCGGACCTTCTGCAGTGGCGCCAGCTCGCGTCGTCGCACATCCTCGTTGTTCATGGACTCTGTAACTTGAATGTACAGTTTCTCCTCTGCGTTCGAGGCGATAAAATCGATCTCAGCATTATCGATCTTGCCAATGGCCACATCATAGCCGCGGCGCAGGAGTTCGAAATAGACGATATTTTCCAGTACATGGCCGGTATCCCGATCCCGGAAGCCCAGCAGATAATTACGCAGGCCTATGTCGGCAATATAGTATTTGCCAAGGGTGCGCAGATACTCCTTGCCCTTGATGTCAAAACGCTTGACTTCATAGAAGATGTAGGATTCCAGCAAAGCCCCCACATAGGCCTGTACCGTATGGGCACTGGGGGCGTTCTTTCGCGCTCCTTCCTCCAGGAGCCCCTCATTTACCAGCGTATTGCCGATCGAGCTCGCGGACACCGTGCTTCCGATGTTGTCGGCAAGAAACAGGATAATCTTTCGGAGCAGAATCGGGTCAGTGATCTGCCGCTGGCCGCGGCGCTTCTCCCGCTCCAGGATGTCGCGCACCACGACCGTGGAGTAGATCCCGTCCAGCAGCGTCAATGCCCGCTCCTGATCCAGACCCACGTCGGCAATTCCCGGCATTCCGCCAAAGCGCAGATACGCGTCAAAGACCTCCCGAAGCTCGTAGCGCTCGCCGTTTTGATCAACCGCCTGTTTTTTTGTCCCCCCCAGGGCGCTTGCCGTCTCTCGGAGCTGAAAGCCGTGGAAATACAGGAATTCCCGAAAAGACAGCGGCAGCATCTTGATCTCGACACAGCGACCTGAAAGATAGGTGGCGTATTCCGATGAGAGCAGATAGGCGTTGGAGCCGGTGATGTAGATATCGCAGTCCAGATCCACACGGAAGGAATTGACGGCTTCCTCCCATGCGGGAACACGCTGGATCTCGTCGAAGAACAGATACATGCGTTTTCCAGGGGGCGAGAGGCCCTGCACATGACGATAAAGGCTGTCCGCAGTCATGTCCTTGAACTCGTGGGACTCAAAGTTCATCTCCACGATCTGTTCCTTGGACACGCCGGTATCCAGCAAGTGCTGGATCATCAGCTTCAGCACACTGGATTTTCCGCAGCGGCGTATGCCGGTAATGACCTTAACGGGCTCTATGTCCTGAAAGGCGATCAATTTATTCAAATAGAGATCTCTGTTTTTATAGACGCGAGAAGAAGACATCCTACTCACTCCTTTGCACTCACAGCATAGCAAAAAGAAAGCATAAAGTCAAGTTTTTGCATTTGATTGCAAAAATTTTTCATAATTAAGTGGTTTTTGCAGTACTCCCGCCCCTGTCAGACAGATGCCTAAACTATTTTTTCTTCAAAGCTGTTTTATGACCACCGCCGTCAGGCCCGGGGGCTTCTTTTGCATGACCTCTGTTTTTTATGATGGGCCCTCCTCATCCGCCTGCAAAGAGGACAGCTCTGTTTTCCCAGGGCTGTCCTCCTTCTGTACGTTCTTTCTGTCTCAGTTCTGTCCGTTCAGCAGCGCAGCCATCTTCTCCAGACGGCGAAAGACCTCGTCGAGGGTCTCCTGCGCCCTGGCAAAGTGCAGGCGGATCAGGTTGTTGACCGGTTCCCGGAAGAAGCTGGAGCCGGGAACCGCGGCAACTCCGATCTCCCGGATCATCCACTCGCAGAACTCCAGATCTGTCCAGCCCTGAAACTGCGGCAGCTTGAGAAAGTCCGTGATCTCCACCATCACGAAATAGGTCCCCTGGGGGACATTGTGCTTCAGGCCCAGGCGATCCAGACCCGCCAGGAAGTAGTCCCGCTTTTTCCGGTACAGGGCGTTGAGATTCCGATAATAGTCTTCTCCGAAGCCGAGCCCCGTGACGGCAGCTTCCTGCAGCGGCGAGGGCGCGCCGACCGTGAGAAAGTCATGTACCTTCCGTGCCGCTTCCACCACCTCTTCCGGTCCGATCAGATAGCCGAGGCGCCAGCCGGTGATGGAGAAGGTCTTGGAGAGGCTGTTGCAGGTGACGGTCCGTTCCGCCATCCCCGGCAGACCCGCCATCGCCGTATGCACCGCCGGGGCATAGACCATATGCTCATAGACCTCGTCCGTCACCACATAGGCGTCATAGCGTTTCGCCAGCTCCCCGATCAGCAGCAGCTCTTCCCGCGTAAACACCTTGCCGCAGGGGTTGGAGGGGTTACAGATGACGATCGCCTTGGCGCCTGCCCGAAATCCCGCTTCGATAAGCGACGGGTCAAAGCGGTAATCCGGCGGCACCAGCGGAATGTAGATCGGCTCGGCGCCGGAGAGAATGGCATCCGCTCCGTAGTTTTCATAGAACGGAGAGAACACCAGCACCTTGTCCCCCGGATCGCAGAGCGCCATCATGGCGCTCATCATCGCCTCGGTCCCACCGCAGGTAACCAGCACCTGCGTCTCCGGGTCCGCTTCCACGCCCGTGGTTCGGCGGTATTTTTCCGCCAGAGCCACGCGGAGATTGGGCGCTCCGTAGGTGACGGAATACTGGTGCGGCCCCTCATAGGCCACTTTTGCCAGTGCGTCCATCAGCTCCTTCGGCGGATCAAAGTCCGGAAAGCCCTGGGAGAGATTGATGGCATCGTATTCGTCGCTGATCCGCGTCATCCGGCGGATCACGGAATCGGTAAACAGCCCGACACGTCCGGACAGTGGTTTCATGCCTGTTCCTCCCGTTCCAGAATCCGCAGGAAGGCGCTGATCGCCGCAAGCCCGTCCTTCAGGGTCTGCACATCGCTGGCATAGCCGATGCGCATGCTCTTCGGCTGCTCAAAACAGTCGCCCGGCGTCACAAAGGCTCCCGTTTCGTGGTACATCCGGGTGCAGAAGGTATAGGAATCCGGCGCATAATCGTAATAGACCAGCGCGGTCGTCCCCGCCTGGGGCTTCTGATAGTGAATCCTCGGCTCACTCTGCACCCAGGCATCCAGAACGCTGAGATTTTCCCTAACGATCCCGCGGTTTCGCTCCAGAATGACGTCGCAGTGCCGAAGGGCCACTGCCGCCAGCGCCTCGTCGAACATGCCGCAACTGATGTGATTGTAGTCCCGGTGGGACAGGATCGCTTTGCGGAGGGCTTCGTCGTGGGTCGCGATCCAGCCGAGGCGCAGCCCCGCCAGGGAAAAGACCTTGGACATGCTGCTGACCGAGATTCCCTTCTTGTAGAGATCCACGATGGACTCGCACCAGACATCCTCCTGGGTCAGATGGCGGTACACCTCATCGCAGAGCACATAGGCATCCACGCTTTTCGCGATTTCCACGATCTCCCGCAGCAATTGAGTCGACATCAGCGCACCGGTGGGATTGTTGGGATTGTTGATGCAGATCAGCTTTGTCCCGGGCACCGCCAGTTCCCGCAGCTGCTCCAGAGCCGGCAGGTAGCCATTCTCCGGGGTGAGATTCAGGAGTCTGACCTCCGCACCGTAGCTCTCGGGAATGGAGTAAAGCTGCTGATAGGTCGGCATGATGCTGATGACCCGGTCACCGGGCTCCACCAGGGAATAAAACACATGGTGATTGGCTCCCGCCGCGCCGTGGGTCGTGACCACTTCCTCCGGTTTCAGCGTCTTATAGAGCCTGCAGATGCCCTCCCGGAAGGCCGGTGCTCCCTCAATGTCTCCGTAGGTGAGCCGGCGGGCGGAAAACTGCTTCCAGAAGGCGGTGCTGTCTTCTCCGCACAGGCGGAAGAGTTCATCGATCGAGATGGAATCGACACAGGTTTCGGCAATGTTGAAGCGAGCGCCCGTCTCATAGGCGTTCATCCATTCTTCCACGGCAAAGGGTCTGATCTTCATGCTTTTCCTCCTCTTATTTGAAAAGGGCATCCAAAGCTCCGCCTTGTAACATACCTGCCGGTATGCCGTACCTACGGCCAAGCTCTGGATGCCCTTGAATCTCGCACCCGGTGGTGTGAGAGGGTTCTTATTTGAGATGGATGGATATTAATACAATTCTTTCCTGTTGTCAACTGCTTTTTTCTGTTTTTCGGAACGTTGCCGCCAAATCGATTGCATGATTGATCTCTTCATGGTATAGTGATGCATAAGTTCGGGAAGAACCGTCATCACAGAAAAGAGGTCTGCCATGTATAACTATATTCGCTATTGCTCCCCTCTGGGGATGCTGACCGTCACCGAAGAAGCCGGTGCACTGACCGCCCTGGTGATCGACGGGCAACAATATGCCGACCGCCACCTGGCCGGTGAGGGTAAGGAGCGCGAAATACCCGTGCTTCACGCGGCAAGGCTCTGGCTGGATGCCTATTTTGCCGGGGAAGCCCCGGAGGTCTCCGGTCTTCCCCTGTCTCCGAAGGGGACGGTATTTCAGAGGAAGGTCTGGCAGGAACTGCTGAAGATCCCCTACGGAGCGACAGACACCTATGGGGCACTTGCCGGGCGCCTTGGCAGTTCGGCACGGGCGGTGGGCAGCGCCGTCGGGCGCAATCCCATCTCAATCATCATTCCCTGTCACCGCGTTCTGGCTTCTGACGGCAGCCTGACCGGCTACGCCGGTGGTCTGGAGAATAAAGAGAAGCTTCTCCGTCTGGAAGGGGTTTTGAGTCCGATCTGATTCTCTTTTCTGTTTCATTTGCATGAAAGGAGCCATGATGTCTTACTCCGTTACTCAAGACGATATTCTGAGTGTGACCGCAGACGCAGCGGTGCTCTGCGTGGAAAACGCCATGGTCATCACCGACGCGCCAGTCTGCCTGCGGCTGGCTGAAGCCGGCGGCGACACTCTGCGCCGGGCACTGGACAGCCGGAAACAGTTTCTACCGGTCGGCAGCGCTGACGTTCTGCCCGGTTCCGTGATTCCGTCTTTCGCGCATGCGCTGATCACAGCCGCACCGCGCTGGGAGAACACACGTGGCAATGAAATTTTGATTCTGCACCGCTGTTATCAGAGCTGCTTCCGCCTTGCGGAGGAGCTCGGCTGCCGCACGCTTGTCATGCCGTTTCTCTCCACCTTTTATTATGGCTTTCCTCAGGAGGATGCCATCCACATTGCCTTCGTCGAAGCCGGGAAAACACCGCTCTCTGTCACGTTCGTCGCCGACTCTCCGGCACTTTACACCCTGAGTCAGAAACCGTACCGCAAGCCCGAAATTGCTTCCTACATCGGTTATTACCGGGATCACGCTATTTTTGAGCTGGAAAACGGACGTTTTGCCAGGGTAGATCTCCGGCCGGAGATCACGGATGTCACGCTGGTTCCGTATTTTGAACCCTGCTTTCGCGTGGGCAACAATCCGCTTCAGGAGCCCCTCCCGGATACAGAAATCCAGCGCCTGATGGTCATTTACCGGGAGAGTGAATGGTGAACGGAAACGCTGTCTGCCTTGGGAATATGTCGGATAAACTTCATTGACAATTCAATCCTGCTATGTAATAATGAACGTCAGAAGTCTTGTATTCTTAGCATACAAATTTTATAAATCATACAATTAACAACGAGGAGAGATGCCCCTATGAAAATTGTAATTCTCGACGGCTACACCGAAAACCCCGGTGATCTGAGCTGGGAATCCCTGGCTGCCTTCGGTGACCTGACGGTCTATGACCGCACGCCCTATGATGACAAGATCATCGCCGAGCGCATCGGCGACGCCGAGGTCGTCTTCACCAACAAGTGCCCCATCCGCAAGCCGGTCTTCGACGCCTGCCCGAATCTGAAGTACATCTCGGTTCTGGCCACGGGGTATAACATCGTCGACTATAACTACGCCTGGGAAAAGGGTATCTGCGTCTCCAACGTCCCGACCTACGGCACCGCCGCTGTCGGCCAGTTTGCCATCGCGCTGCTGCTGGAGATCTGCCATCATGTGGCGCACCACAGCGACGCCGTACACGAGGGCCGCTGGGAGCGGAACCCCGACTGGTGCTTCTGGGACTATCCGCTTATTGAGCTCGCCGGCAAGACCATGGGCATCATCGGCTTCGGCAAGATCGGCCAGACCACCGGAAAGATCGCGAAAGCCCTTGGCATGACCGTCCTTGCCAGCGGCAGCCGTGAAACCGAGACCGGCAGGGCCATCGCCGAGTACGTCGACCGTGATACACTCCTTGCCCGCAGCGACGTTGTCGTGCTGCACTGCCCGCTCTTCCCCGAGACCGAGGGCATGATCAACAGGGAGTCCATTGCGAAAATGAAGGACGGCGTCATCCTCATCAACAACAGCCGCGGCCAGCTCGTCGTGGAACAGGATCTCGCCGACGCGCTGAATTCCGGCAAGATCTATGCCGCAGGTCTGGACGTCGTCTCCACCGAGCCCATCAAGGGCGACAATCCCCTCCTCAAGGCGAAGAACTGCTTCATCACCCCGCACATCAGCTGGGCTCCGAAAGAAGCCCGTGAGCGCATCATGGCCTGCTCCGTCCAGAATCTTCAGTCCTATGTGGACGGCGAGCCCATCAACGTTGTAAACAAACCGCGAGAGGCCCGGTCATGAACCAGGCCCTCCGCCGGGATGCGGATGAAATCGTCCGCGCTTCCCTGGCCGCAGTCCTCCCGGATGCCGCCGTGCAGCGCGCCCTGCGGGATTACCGCCCCGGCACGGGGCGTACCCTGCTGGTCGCGGTCGGCAAAGCCGCCTGGCAGATGGCGAAGGCCGCTCTCGATACACTCGGACAGGTCGATGACGGTGTCGTCATCACCAAATATGACCACGTCAAAGGCGCGCTTCCCGGAGTCCGCTGTTTCGAGGCCGGCCATCCGGTCCCGGATGAGAATAGCTTTTCTGCGACAAAAAAAGCGCTGGACCTGGTCCACGGTCTCAGCGCCGATGACACGGTGATCTTTCTGCTCTCCGGCGGCGGCAGCGCTCTCTTCGAGCTTCCCCTGATTCCCGGAGAAGAGCTGCAGGACATCACCCGTCAGATGCTGGCCAGCGGCGCGGATATCGTGGAGATGAACAGCATCCGCAAGCGTCTCTCCGCCGTAAAGGGCGGACGGTTCGCCCTGGCCTGTGAGCCGGCCCGGATCCTCAGCATCGTCCTCAGCGACATTCTCGGTGATCCCCTGGACAGCATCGCCAGCGGCCCCGCCTATCCCGACGGCAGCACCTGTGCCGACGCCATGGCGGTGGTGGAGAAGTATCATCTCTCCCTCACGCCGGAGGCGCTCGCTCTGCTGCAGAAGGAGACCCCGAAGGAACTACACAATGTCGAGACGCAGATCAACGGCTCGGTCCGGGAGCTCTGCGCCGCGGCGGCTTCCGCCGCAGAAAAGCTCGGCTATGAGCCGGTCTATCTGACCGACCGGCTCTCCTGCGAGGCGCGGGAAGCCGGGCGTTTCCTCGCAGACATTCTGAAAAGCCATGCCGGAGCCGGGAAGTCCCTCGCCTTCATCGCCGGCGGCGAGACGGTCGTCCGCCTCACCGGAAAAGGCCTCGGCGGACGGAACCAGGAGCTGGCGCTCGCGGCCTGCGAAGGCATCGCCGGTGTTCCCGGTGCAGCGGTCTTCTCCGTCGGCAGCGACGGCACCGACGGCCCGACGGATGCAGCAGGCGGCTATACCGACGGGGAGAGCCTCGCCGCACTGAAGGAAGCGGGACTCAACCTGCATGCGGTCCTTGCCGATAACGACGCCTATCACGCGCTGAAAGCCATCGACGGGCTGATCATGACCGGTCCCACCGGAACCAACGTCAACGACGTCGCCGTCGCCCTTCTGCGCACCTCCTGATACACCTTAAAACAGCAGCAGACCGGGAATGGATGTCATCCAGTCTCCCGGTCTGTCTTTTTATGCATTTCTAGAATTCTTCTGTCAGCAGCAGGCTTGGCGGCTTTTTTCCGCCTTCTCTGCTTACCTCTTGACCCGGGCGCCTGCGCCGCCCATGATGGCCTCGACCTCATTGACACTGGCCATGGAGGTATCGCCCGGCGTCGTCATGGCCAGGGCGCCGTGGGCCGCGCCGTAATTGACGGCCTTTTCGGCGTCGCCCGTGGTCATCAGGCCGTAGACCAGCCCGGAGGCAAAGGAGTCTCCGCCGCCCACACGGTCCATGATCTCCAGGCCGGGGTATTCCTTGGACTGGTAGATCTCACCGTCTGCCCAGCAGATGGCCTTCCAGTCGTTGACGGTGGCGGTCTTCACGGTGCGCAGGGTCGTGGCGACGACCTTGAAGTTCGGATAGGTCTCGGCAGCCTTGCCGATCATCTTTTTGTAGCCGTCCAGATTCAGTTCCTTCAGATTGGCATCGTTTCCCTCGATCTCAAAGCCCAGGCAGGCGGTGAAGTCCTCTTCGTTGCCGATCATGACATCGACGTATTTCGCGACTTCGCGGTTGACCTCACGCGCCTTCTCCTGTCCGCCGATGGCGCTCCACATGGAGGGGCGGTAGTTCAGGTCATAGGAGATAACCGTGCCGTACTTCTTCGCCGCCTTGCAGGCCGCGATCACGGTCTGGCAGGACTGTTCGGAGAGGGCCGCGTAGATGCCGCCGGTGTGCAGCCAGCGCACACCGAGTTTCCCGAAGATATAATCAAAGTCGAAATCCTCCGGCGTCGCCTGAGAGATGGCGGTGTTTGCCCGGTCGGAGCAGCCCACCGCCCCGCGGATGCCGAAGCCGCGTTCCGTAAAGTTAAGCCCGTTGCGGCAGATCCGTCCGATGCCGTCGGTCTTTTTCCAGTAGATCAGCTCGGTGGAGACGCCGCCCTGCTCAATGAAGTCCTTCATCAGCTTGCCGACCTCGTTGTCCGCGAAGGCGGTAATGACGGCGGTGTTCATGCCGAAGCACTTGTGCAGGCCGCGGATGACGTTATACTCGCCACCGCCCTCCCAGGCGCGGAACGAGCGCGCGGTGCGGATTCTTCCCTCACCGGGATCCAGGCGCAGCATAATCTCGCCCAGCGACACCGCGTCAAACCTGCATTCTTCTTTCGGACGTAAATTCAGATTCATGAAATGTTCCTCCTCTACAATATCATCCGCTCCTGCGGATTATTCTTTTACAACATATTTGTGCAGCGTCGCACGTACGGCGCCGACACCGGCGGTGAGTTCCGTGAAGTAGGCGCAGACCCGGTCGGCGAGACCCGCCTCAATGAGATCGACGCCGAAGATGGTCCTGTTTCGCAGCAGGGCTTCCAGCTTGGTGCAGTCCGGCTTCTCGCCCAGCCTGAATTCCTTCACATAGGCCTGTGCCGTTTCCAGCAGCGGGTCGGGAGACGGCTCAAAGGCATTTCCCTCGTCGTCCACAGCCATCAGGTAACGCAGCCAGCCGGCGTGCACCAGCGGGATCAGCTTGAGATCCTTCACATCCAGCGCGGGATCCGCCAGATAGGCCTTGATCGTCTCGCCGAAGCGGATGGGCAGCTTCTGGGAAGTGTCCGTTGCAATGCGCTGGGGCGTATCCGGCATGAAGGGGTTGGGGATACGCACCTTGACCACCGTGTCAATAAAGTCCTGAGGCTTGATAATCCCCGGATCCGTCACCACCGGCAGCCCTTCCTGATAACCGATGATCTCCACCAGCTTACGGAGATCCTCGTCCTGCATCTCCTGTGAGATCTTCTCAAAGCCCAGCAGACAGCCGTAGACCGCGAGGGCTGTATGCAGCGGGTTGAGGCAGGTGCAGACTTTCATCCGTTCCACCTTGTCCACCGTCTCGCGGTCCGTGAAGAAGAAGCCCGCCTTCTCCAGCGGAGGCCGTCCGTTCGGGAAGCTGTCCTCCAGCACCAGGTATTCGCTCTCTTCCGCGTTGACATAGGGGGCCTTGACGGTACCGCGGGCATTGCGCACCGGGGCAAAGCCCTCGAGGCCGTCGTGCTCCAGCATCGCGCCGACCGTGAGGTCGGGGCTCGGGGTGATTTTGTCGATCATGGTCCAGGGGAAGGAGACCTTCTCTGCATTTTCGATGTAGGCCTTGAATCCCTCGTCGTTCCAGGCCTCAGCGAAAGCACACATGGCTGCCTTGAGCTTATCGCCGTTATGCGAGCAGTTGTCCGTACTCACCATGGCAATCGGAAAGGCGCCCGCGCGATAGCGTTCCAAAAGCAGGGCGGCCACTTTGCCCATGTAGCTCTTCGCTTCCGAAGGAGCGGCCGCAAGATCGGCTTTCACATCGTCCCCGTTCAGGCTGTAACCCTTCTCGGTAATGGTAAAGGTCACCATCTGCAGAGAGGGATTGCGGAAAATCTCCCGCAGGCGGTCCTCGCCGCCGTAGAGATAACAGGTTTCCGCGATCGCGCCAAGGATGTTTTTCTCAACGCTGCCGTCGGCTTTGAGTGTCACAACGACCGCCAGATCATCGTGTGTATCGCCGCCGCGGTCCATGCGTTCCACGGCGATGATTCCGCGGTCCAGCAGGCCCTCGTTGAGAAGCCGCTGGGCAGCCATTCCGTGCAGCGCTTTAAAGATGTTGCCTGCCCCGAAATGCAGCCAACCGGGGTTTTCTTTTGTCCGCTCCACCACGGCGCCGCGGTCATAGGCGGGCAGACGGTATCCCTTCTCTTCCCATTCGGCACGGTTTTTCAGCGCCTCGTTGTTCAGTTTCATTTCGCAGCCTCCTTCTCCATCAGATCCCAGG
>Ga0256405_10009825_pt1 | contig 12915 bp, 10 predicted proteins | sample RumenRJG_02DNA_FD_189096 | JGI IMG/M metagenome (GOLD analysis project Ga0256405, IMG submission 189096) | Bovine rumen microbial communities from Lethbridge, Alberta, Canada - RJG_02 | ecosystem: Host-associated > Mammals > Digestive system > Stomach > Rumen | place: Canada: Alberta...
AATCCCCAATCCCCAATCCCCAATCCCCATTCTCAAGTCATATGATTAATTTTATTTAAATTTTTTATCAAATAAATAATTAATTAATTAATTTTAATAATTTAATATATTTAATTGATAAAATTAAACATAATCTCTATCTCCAAAATCAATTTCTTCATCTGAATCATTATTATCATCACTACTAGAATCTCCAGGATCTTTTTTATTGATTTTTTCGTTTATATTAGGAGGAATTTCTTTTTCTATAATTTTTTTATCTTCCTCTTCCTTTTTGATGTATCTTTCTTCGTCTTGGAAAAAATCTTCATTTATATCGTCTCCTAAATAATCATATAATGAAATTATTTGATTCATTTTAATATTTATATTTTTTAAATTATTTAATTCATTGTAGAATTCTTTATCTTTATAAATAACTTTATCCCATATATCAGGAATATCCAAATAATTAATAATATTATTTTGATTTTCTTTTATATTATTTTCCCTATCATTAACTAAATTTAAAAATAAAATAATAAATGAACGTATTGAATGCTTAAAAATTTCTTTTGTTATAAGTCGCTGGTTTTTAAAGCATTTTTCTATTAACTTCTTTTCTTCCTCTTTAAGTTCTGTTTTAGTTTGAAAAGCTTTTAGTTCATTTTTGATTTTTCTAAATATTAAATTTCTAAAATATTCAAATAAATATATAGTTTTACTTATAGTAACTTTAGTATTTTCATTAAATAATTCTTTGAATTCTTGAGACAATTTATCTCCAATATCTTTATATATATCATATATATAATTATTTCCTTGAATAAAAATAGCATTTTTCACTTCATTATCCAATAATTTTTTATTATTATTCAAATAGATAATTAATTTGATAAAATTATTAAATATATTCAATAATAGAATATCGTTTTCTTCATTATTTTTATAAAATTTATATAAGATTATTTTATCTCCTAAATCAATATTTTCTAAATCATATTCAAATGAAGAAATTATATTTTTATTTTCAAATTTTAAATCTTCATTAGCATAAACAAAATTATTTATAGAATTATCAAATAATTTTTTATTTCTTAATAAAAGCTCAGTCATTTTATCCTCAATTTGTTCTAAATCTACATCAATTTGTTCACATGAAAATTGGTCTTTAGCAAATATTCTATGAGAACAATTAAAAAAGACTTCATTAAAAGAGAATTTATCTGGTAAATTTGTAATAAAAATTTCACTTTTATCAGCTGATTGGATATTTATTCTTTTTTTGCAGTTTCTTTCAAAAATACCTTTTTCTATTTTATTATTTAGTAATTCAGAAATTTCATTATTTTGTTCATCAATGAATTTATAATATATTTCTTTATAGCTTTTTCCGAATTTATTATTATCATCAATAAAAAAGTCAGACAGTTTATTATCTTCTGATAGTTCTAAAATTGTATTATCAGACTCATTTTTCAGTTTTAGACTATTATAGAAATTAATGAATTTTTTAATTGAATTTTTATTTTCAAGATAAATTGCTTCGTCTTTTATATCTTTAATACTTAATTTATTTGCCTTATCTCTTTTTATTAAATAGCAATATTTATCATTAAATAAATTTAAGACATAATTAAATAATGGTAGATTATCTAAGGAATATTGAGATCTAATGTTTTCATTGGTATTTTTTTCAAGCACTTTTAATAAAAGAGGATATTTATCTCTATCTATACATTTTAATAAATCTAAAATATAATCTTCATTTATATAGTCAGTATAATAAAAATAATTATAAAAAGGATAATCAATGTTATCTAATTCTCTATATCTTTCATCTAAAAGATATTGAAAGACAAATTTATCTTTTGAATTAAATTCATTTAAATTATTAATTTTTGAGTATTCTTTCCTAAAATTTTCAATCTTTTCACTGATTAATTCATCCAATTCTTTTTCACAATTTATTAATTCATTATATTCAGTTATAGTTTTATGATTATTCAAAGCTTCAAATATATCTGAAAAAATATAATTCATAAAAATATCTACTGAAGAAATGCCTAATTTTTTTAATTCAAATTTTATCATTTCCCAGCATTCGGTAATTACTTTTATCCAAGTCATATTATTTGGCAAATAAATATCTAGTTCATCATTATTATTATATATTTTTGAAAATAATAAATGAGAGTATAAAATAAAGTTCAATATTCTATAAGAAACTTGACTTAAAAACCTAACAATTTTTGTATTTTTTTTCAAGAAATTTTCATCGGATTTTGATATTCCCTTTTCTTTTTTGAATTCATTGTATAAAAATTTTTCCTTTGATTTTTCAAGACTTATAAGATTATATTTATTATTTTTTCTTTTCGTTTCATTAATTACTTCCTCCTCTTTTTTCAAAATTTTATAATAATTTTTCCTTTTAACAGGATTTATATTTCCTCTATCGCTTTTACAAGCCCCTATGTCTTCTCCACAATTTTCGCATTTCATATTTAAATATTTATTGCTAGGAGCTCCTCCTATTATAGAATGATAGTATCCCCCTTTATTACAGAAACAAACAAAACAACCTTGATTAGGAATGTTTTTAAAATGTTCTTCAATCTTTGAAAATAAAGCATAAATAGGAAGATTTTGAATATCATTTCCTGGGAAAAAGCTTTTGTTAATTTTATCTATATTCAAATATCGACTATAAAAAATATTATAAATATTATTAGAGGAATTAGAACTTAATTCATTTATGAAATATCTATAAGAATGAAATATTATATTTAAATTATCTGAAGTCAAACCAATATCATTTTTGAATTTTTTAAATATATTTGGATCGTATAATATTTTAATAGCATTAAATATTTTTTCCTTATTTTTAAACCATGGAATACAAACATTATTATAAAAATTTTTATAAATAAGAGATTCAAAAGATTTTTTTTGTTTTAAAAGAGATAAAACTAAATTACATGTTGAATGATAAAAAATATCAATATCTATTTCTTTTTGCTTTAAATCTTCTAATTTTATATTATCAAAAGCACTATCTCTACTTTTTTCTAAAATTTCGCAAAATTTATTATATATTTCTTTTTTTGTTGAATTAACATAGTTATATGCGAAAGGATTTTTATTTTTTTCTATTTTTATAAAATTTTTATATTCACTAAGTTTATACTTTTCATTAAAAGTGGATCTATAAAAATATCAATATTTTGTTTATTCCTATAATAAATAATTTTCCATAAATACAATGATAATATTTTACTTAAAGATTTTGAGTTATTTATTTCAGAAATTATAATTTTTTTATTTTCTAAATTTGGACTACAAGAGTCTATGAGCTTAATATAAGTATAACAAAAAGATTTAATATATCCTATGCAAAATAATTTACAAAGATTTATATTTTTATTTTCATCATTTTTATTTCCATTTAAATATGAATTCAAAAATTTGATACAATCTTTAAATATTTTTAATGGACCATAAAAATCATTTTGTTTATCTTCTTCCTGATTTTCTAAAAGATTTTTATCTTTTGAATTAAAAATATTATCTAAAAACATAGAAGAATTTTTTTCAAAAAAATATATTAATGCTTCAGATAATGAATAATACATTTCATCATTTTTATTTTCTAAAATATTTTCAATGATAATTGCAATATCAAAATCTATCCGAGTTAACAAATTAGTTCTAGCATATAAAAATTTATTTATTTTTGGATTTACTAAAGCATTAAAAAGAATTTGAAAAATATCATCTGAATTCACTATAATTTCATTCGCTTTTATCATATCATTAAAAATTTCTGTTCTATAATTAACATCATAAACTTTCTTTACTTCTTTTAAAAAAATGAATTTTAATAAATCATAATATTTTAGGTCTGTATATTTTAATGATTTTTGTAATAAATCATATAAATTTTTATATTCTTCTATTAGTAATTTAGATTGAATTTCTTCATTTTCACATAATATTTCATTGTTTCTTTTTAAGCTTTTACAAATTTTATTTAAAATATCATAATCAACTTTTTCATTTAGTGATAAAGTATCATAAATTTGAATGAACTCTTCCAACATAACAACTTCAATAGAATAAGTAAATAATTCATCATTAAGATTTTTAATAATTATCATAGCTTTTTTCAATTGTTCAATATAATCAAATATTTCTATCTTTTGCTTTAATTCTATATATGGAGGAAATATAGAATAGCAAATAGATGCTAATATTTTATAATATATTTCATTTACTTCAGTCGTAATGTCAGAATTCTTTTTTTCATTAGTTATATATTTTAATTTTTCAGATTCCAATGTATTTTTTATAAGTTTTATAAGTTCTTTTTTATTATTAAAAATATTTGTCATAATATCATATATATTCAATATTTTAATTATATAATCTTGATTTGCTTCTATCCAATTAACTTTTATAAGAAATAATTCGAGAGAGTTATCATTATATTTTTTAACTATTCTTTTGCTATTATCAAATCTTATTTCCAACATTAAATTTATTAATTCATATCTATAATCATTATAAGATAGATAATGATTATGAATATCATTTTCAGGATAAATAATATATTTTTTAAGCAAAAAGTATGTTAAATAATCACTTAATAATAATTGAGTTGGTATTTTATTAATGAATTGGCTAACAAATTTATATTTTTCAACTTCTTGATAAACTAAAAAAAGAAAATCTTCTTCTTTTTTATAATAATTCTCTTTGGTATCATATTTATTTATTTTTTCTGTTTCTTCTAAAAAATATCTTATTTTTTTTTCATTTTTAATAAAAATATTTTTAATATTTTTATTAATAAAATCAGATAAATTCTCATAAAAATCATAAAATGTCGGAATTATAAAATTTAAATTAAATTTCAAATGATAAACATTTTCTTCTATTTTTATATTGTCTAAATATTTCTCAACAATTTCATTAACTAAATCATTAAAATTATCATTTAATATATTTTTTCGGCTATCCCAAAACAATAAAGTGGTCAAGACATTATTTTCTTCTAACTTACTTAAAATTGCAATTATATATTTCCAAATTAATTTATTTTTAAAATAATCTGCAATAATTGTTATAAAATCTATACTTCTTCTATTTATATATTTTGTTTCATATATTTTTTTAATAATATTATTATTTGATAATTCTTTATCTTCATTAATAAATCTTTTTATTTTTTTGATAATATTTTTTACTAAATTCTTATCCTTTGCAAAATAATCTTCAAGTTTTTCCAAATAATTATTTTCATTAATTATTTTATCATTTCCTTCTAATACTTTTAAATTTTCAAATATAAATTGCTTTAACGCCTTATTAAATTCTTCTTCAATTTTAATTAATCCTTTTTCTATTAAAATTTGAAAAGGATTTGATAAAATTTCTTTTAATTTTATTTCAGGACCATTTAAATTATCAATAAATAATTGATTAATGTCTGTGTCAATATCAGCAACAGCAAATATTTTATCCATTTTTTCATCTTCACTTTGTTCAATTATGAAATTTCTTTTTATATGAACAATAAAAATAAATTTTAAATCCTTATTTTTATAATAATCTTTCTTTACTAAATTAATGAGGAAGCTAATGTGCTTAGAATTAGTTTCGTCGAAATGAATAAATATAATATTTTGATTCATTTCCTTAAGCTTATTATTCATTTTTTTTTCTATTATTATTGAATTTATTATATTATTTAGTTGTATTTCACTTTTAATTTCAGAAATCATTTTAAATTTTGATGAATCATCTATACCTATAATTATATCAGTAATACTACTAAAAGTATATATAATTGAAATTTTTTGTTGAAGTTCATCTTTATTAATATAACTTTCTAAATTATAATATTGCTTATGCTTTTCATATAATATTTTTAATTCATCTTTATTATCTAAGTTAATAATTATATCTTGTGGTAATAATTTATAGATTTTTTTAAATATTTTCTCTTTTATTATATCATCTTCTTTATTTTTCTCGTCTTTATTTTTTTTATCTCCTAAATCTAATTCATAATATATCATCCCTAAAATATCTTCCAATTTACATCCTATTAATAAATCTTCTAATTCATAGTTTATATTATATGCCAAATTTTTCCTAATTTTTTTCATATCGATTTTGTCCAATATTAATTTTGCTAATTTTTTTGGATTATCATCTTTTAACATTTCACTAAAATAAAGAATCATTTTTTCAAATCTATTTAAAAATGGTGGTTCTACTTTATCTAAATATTTTTTATTAACTAATATTATAATTTTAAATCCTTCATTAATAAGTATTAATTGATCAGAAAAATTCCCATGACAAATTCTAGCATAATATTTTCCATCTTTTATTATGAAATTTCTGTTAAATACATCAAAGAAAAATGCATACATTTGATTTAAATTTTGAAGAATAACATAATGACCATGCTCATTTTCAGCATGTTCTTGAATTTGATTAATGATTTTTGATTGATATTCATTATTATTATCATTTTCAAAAGGACTTCCTTCAAAAAAATATATTTTTCTGCCAAGTTCTTTCTCTAATTTTTTATGAATTAATGATGCCAAAGAAGGTTTAATTTCTAATAATAAATATCTACTTCTTTTATCTTTGATATTTCCAATAATATTTTCAATATAATTATATTCATCTATTTCCTCTTCTAATAAAATATTTTCATTTTCATCATTGGCTTTACAATATAAGTTATATATTATTTTAAAAATTTGGATAGAGCTCCACTTCTTTTTCTTTTTAATTTCCTACAAAAATTTATTATATGATTCTCTATTATATTGCTCCATCTCTTCCATATTACCATAATCTTCTTCAAAATCAATAGTAATTTCTAATCCGCCAAATTTCCTTTCTATATTCCTTTTGACAACACTTTTCAAATCATTATTTGTATTTTCATTTAATTCATTAGCTATTCCTTTTATCAAGAAATAAAAATCTCTGTTTCCATGGAATTCTTCTTTTATTATTTTGTCTTTTTCTTTTAATTTTCTAAATTCTTTAGAGTCAAGGATTGTCTTATCTTCTTCAGACTCAGGCTTTTCTTCTTTTTTTTCTTTTTCATCTTTTTTATCGCTTTCTTTTTTCTTTTTCTTTTCATTTTCTTTTTCATCTTCTGATTCCAGTTCTTCCGCTTTTTCATAGAAATATTTTTCCTCATTATTATTATTATTATCTACAAAATTTTTGATTTCATTTATATATTTTTTGAAAATTTCATAAGTAAAGATTTTTTTATATATTTCTTCTTTTTCTTTTAGAAAAAAATATTTACAATCTTCTTCATCTGAAAAAATATTAGCGAATTTTTTATTTTCTCTATATTTATATAAAGTCTCCTTATATTTTTGCAATTCATATTTTTTAAGAACTGTTAAAATTTTCAAAGTTTTTAGATAATCTTTAAAGTTAAAATAAACATTAGGTAATATTTTTTCAAAAATAGGCATTTGACCCATTTCTGTATTAATACTTGAAGCAATACTTACAGAAGTTGCTTTAATGTCTTCTTCATTACTATCAAGATCAATTACTGATAAAGTTAAAGCTCTGTTTGTTTTAGCCGCATCTAAAGTCCAATTGCTTATTCCAACAAAGCTAACTCCATTTTTTTTTACCATTATATTCTAAAGGCCCATGCAATGCTTTTAAAGGATTTTCTTTTGACCTTTCTGCTAAGCCTAGTTCATCAAACAATATCATTGAAATTGGTTGAATTTCTCCAGATTCTTCTTTTTCAGTTAATGCTTTCAATCTTCCTTCAGCGATTTCAAAAATTCCTTCGACATCCCCAGGAGTAGTTGAATCTGAACCTTGAAAATAACTTTGAATAATAGAAGGATATGATTTGAAAAAGTCTGATCTTGAATATTTTCCACACATTTCTTTACAAATCAATTGGGCACTCAAACTTTTGCTACTTCCAGGCTTACCAATTATTATTAAAGGAATTTGAGTATTTAATGCGGTAAATAATAAAAATATATTTTCTTTTAAGGATTTATTTCTTCCTATACCTTTTTCTGGATTTATATTTTCCAATACAAAATTGTCTTCTTCTGAAAGAATATCACTAAATTTAAATGCATCAAAATTTCTTATTTTATAATTCTCTTGAAGATCTTTTTTTAATTCTTCATCATATATTAAATCATTTTCATTGAATTCCTCTGTATTTTTACTATTATTAAATTTATAATTAATTAATTTTTTAAAATAATCTTTCAGTTCACTATCAAATTTAGTTCTGTTATTTCCATTTACTAATCTTATATAATAGCATAAATATATTGAAATTATAATAGATTTTAATTTTTCCGATTCTGGATTACTTTTTAGGTTTAGGAATTTATTTTTATTTTTATAATAATCAATAAAAAAGCGATACATTTCTTTAAATCTTGTTAATTCTCTTAAAGAAACAATAGAGTCATCATATATTTTTCTTAAATATTCATGACATTTACTGATAATATTTTTTGTTGCTTCCCTTAATTTTTCTTCAGGAATAGTTTTATAAAGAATACTATTAATATATTGATTTTCATTTTCCTTTTCCAATGAGCCGAAGTTAAAAACATAATACATTAATGATTGAGGTAAAACATTTACAAAATATATTAATTCATTTTCATCATTTGGATAAGTTAATCCACAAACAACACCACCTTTTTTCTTTTTTTTATATGGATTACAGGCCCAAATTAATCTTATATTATCTTCTAATTTTATTCCGTTAAAAGAGCGATTAATAAATATTTCATTAATAAGAGAAAGAGAATCACATGTATTTAATTCATCAAAAAATACCCAATATAAATCTTTACCTCTCTTTTTAGCATTTTCATTTATTTTAATCATTGCTTGTATTATTATTTTCTGTTATGTTAATATCAAAAGGGGATTTATTGCTCGATAAATTATTTATATTATAAATTAATTCATTGGGCTTATTTCTTACCATTTTGATTTTTTTATTCTGATAAGCTTGCGGTTTTATTTGGAAAGTTTTATTATTTAGATTAGTGATATTATTATTTTCGTTATTAAACGTCGATGATTTGATTCTTCTTATATCACTCAATTTTTTCTTTTCTCTTAAATTAATAGAAAATAAATCGGCCTTTTTTATTCTGCTTTTGATGACTACTTTTTTAATGTCTGAAATTGTGTAGCCGAATTTATATTTTTTTGCGTCGATGGTGTTATTAATAAAATTATTTTTGTTAGCTATGTTCTTATTTTTGATATTAATATTATTCGTTTCTGTTTTTAATGGTTGGAAATTATTGTCTTTATGACCTTCACTTAGTTTTTTATTTTTTGAATTAAAAATGTTTAATATTCCTTTGATTTGAGAAGGAGTATAATTTGTATATTTATTGTTTTAATTTATATTAATATTCATGTTACCGAAATTTGTTTTCATTTTTTTTGGATCTTTTGCTGATATTAGTTTTTCTAAATGTTGATATTTCTGTTGCAAATATTTTTTGGGATTTATTTTTAAATTTATGTTCACTTTTTTAGATAAATTTTTGATATCAGAAGGTCTTTGGCTTTTGACCTTTTTTGATATATGGAATATTTTTTTTGGAGTTAGTGTTTTTTTATTTTTTCTTTTGTCTTCGGTTTTTTCTTTGGATTTGTCTAAAGATTTTTCTTTGGCTTTTGATTTTGATTTTGATTTAGACTTTTCGTTGGGCTTTAGCTCAAAATATTTTTTTAAATTTTTTTCTCTTGATTTAAATAGTTCATTATTATCAATTTTTTTAGTTAAATTTAATTTTTCATTTTTATTTTCCTAGGAAATAGAATTTGAATAATTACTAATATTCATATTATTATTTATTAAATTACTTCCCGATTTATTATTTATATAAAACAAATTTTCATTAGACATATCTTTCTTCTCCAATTTTATCATATTTTTATCATTCTTGAATAAATTAGCATCTATATTAATTAAATTACTATCAATATCTAAAGGCTCTGGATACTTTTTATTTTTTTTATTTAAATTAATTTTTTTGTTTTCTTCTTGATCATCTGGTTTTCCTAAACTTATATATCTATCATATTAATTGTTATATTTCAGTATTTGTGGAAGCATTTCTATTTAAATTAACATTTTTATTAATTTGAACAAAATCATCAGTTTCCATATCTGACACAGTTAACATATTATTATTCATATAATAAGTATTCGCTATTGATATTGCATATAATGGGTCCAAAAATCAGGCCCAATAGCATCAGAAATTGGTGCAGAAGAACCTTTTGGTGTTTCTGCATCAATTTCTGATGCTATTTTTTGGAAAGCAAAAATCTAAAAAACTTTTGTAGATTTTTGCTTTCCAAAAATACTTAACTATTTTTCACTTTTCATTGTTTACTATTTAAAAAATTTACAAATGAAAAATAGTTAAGTATTTTTGGAAAGCAAAAATCTACAAAAGTTTTTTAGATTTTTGCTTTCCAAAAAATAGCATCAGAAATTGATGCAGAAGCACCAAAAGGTTCTTCTGCACCAATTTCTGATGCTATTGGGCCTGATTGTTGGACCCATTATATTTTCTATCACCTTCATCTTCTTTAATAAATGGCTCATGATCTTCATCTGAGCCTGATTCATCCCCCTCATCATTTCTGTTTTTTCTCATTATTATATAATCATTTTCAAAATCCCATCTTTTTTTGTAAGCTCCTTTTCCATTAATTTTTCTATTCTTTTTAAGATATCTATTTTTGTTTTCATATATCGAATTAATAGAAATTAACTATTTTTTGTTTTCATATATCGAATTAATAGAAATTAACTATTTTTTGTTTTCATATATCGAATTAATAGAAATTAACTATTTTTGTTTTCATATATCGAATTAATAGAAATTAACTATTTTTGTTTTCATATATCGAATTAATAGAAATTAACTATTTTTGTTTTCATATATCGAATTAATAGAAATTAACTATTTTTGTTTTCATATATCGAATTAATAGAAATTAACTATTTTTGAAGTATAGATTTGTTTTATTGAAATATAGTTAATCCTAAACTATTTTTCATTTTTTCTATTAATATAGGGATAATTTATATAATATATATAAAATGTCAAGTAGTAAGAGTAGTAGTGGATCAGACCAATACAAATATGGTGAATGGGAACAAGGAAAAAAGTGTTGTAATAAAATATATTATCAAAAAGTGATTAAAATAACTTTAGCAAGTTGCAGATTGACAAATTCTAGTTTACATAAAATTTCACAATTATGTAAATGCTTTACAAAGGGACAAGATTTAAGCCATGACTTCATTGAAGCTCAAATAGAATGTAAAAATCCAGACTGTCAAAATAAAGAAGAAAGAAAATTTTATTATACTATTGAATATGGAAGTGATGGTAGAAATATGGAAGTTGGACAATATAAAAATAAATTAAAGGAAATAAATATTTATAACCCTAGCTATGGGTTGACGGTTACAACTTTAAAAACAATTTATGATAATAGTTCTAAATATTTTGAAGCAAAAGATTATAAACTTTTGGACCACAATTGTAAAGTCTATGCAAAAAATTTTTATGATAATATAGTAAAATTAGAAGAAGAATTAGATGATGCTGGAGAATATAGTTGGTTTGTAGCAGCAGCTTATGGAATATAATAATTATTATTATTATAAGAGTATTTTACTTTTGGAAGTGCATTCATTTTTTTAAAAATAATATTATATTTATTTTATAATAAATTCAATCTAAATTTTTTGTTTAATTTATATTATATTTATAATATTTAATTGAATCAATTTTCAATAATTCTAAATCCAATTTACCATTATTTAATAATTGATTTAATTTTTTAATCAATGCAGTTTTTCCACAACCAGTTTCTCCCATCAAAATAACTGGTATATTTGCAATAATTCTATATAAAATTAAAACCATTTTTCTAAAATTTTCAATTGTTATTACATATTTATCCCTCTCAATAATTTCAAGTAATGGTATTAAATTTGTTTTCTCACTTATCATTGGATTTTTTTCAACTGGATTTTCTAAATTAAGTATCTTTTTTAATATTCTTAAAAATTCAATTTCCTTGAACTTCTCTGAAGAATAATATATTCTCTTTTTCCTATTTTTTATTTTATTATTATCATCAAGTTTTCCAAATGCTTCTCCATTTTCTAAAGCCTCCGTAGAGAGATCTAAACTATAGGCTTTTGATTTTTCTTTAATAAGAAAAATTAATTTTTTATCAAAAGCTACATTATATAAGTCATTTTTCTTTTCATTTTTATTTTCATATCCATATGATAATAAATCTATTTCATCATTTACATTTTCTTTATTATATTTTCCATCTAAAATCATTTTCGTAAAACCTTCATAAATAAAATATTGTGTTCCTTTTGCAAAAGAATCTATAAAATCTTTTGTTTTATCTTTTCTGCTTCCAGATTCAATGAAGCTTAATTTATCACCTTCAAATTTATTATATTGACTTATAAAAAGATTTATGAACATATTTATTTGATGATATGAATATCTTTCAATTCCAATATTTTCTTTAAAATGTTTTTTGACCCATTTAAAAATTTCTTCATTAGTATTTAAACCTAACATATTACTAAATAATTAAATTTTATATTCTGGTAAATTTAGGTCTGGAATTTGATCTATTTTTATCATATCGTCATCTCTTTTAAAAAATTTTAATATTTTATTATTACTCATAAAATCATTGAAACAATTTGGTATTTCTACATAAATTACAATATTTGTAGGAATATAAATTATATTTTCATTATTTTAATAAAATTTTGTAATTAAAAATGAAAAAAGAAATTCATTTAAAACT
>Ga0256405_10009827_pt1 | contig 12914 bp, 6 predicted proteins | sample RumenRJG_02DNA_FD_189096 | JGI IMG/M metagenome (GOLD analysis project Ga0256405, IMG submission 189096) | Bovine rumen microbial communities from Lethbridge, Alberta, Canada - RJG_02 | ecosystem: Host-associated > Mammals > Digestive system > Stomach > Rumen | place: Canada: Alberta | collected...
TACAGGGAGGGGTTGGGGGAGGGTCTGCTGGGTTGTTAGCCAAGGGGCGATGCCCGCCATCAGGCGACCGAAGGTCTCCATATAGACTACCTTGCGGTTACGGTTGTCAAACGAGGGCGAAAACTCCGTTTTCATGTTCTTCTGGAGCTCGCCCTTGGCCATGTTCTCCAAGACGGGCTGTGCCATCTTCCAGGCCTGCTCAGTCCAGTACTCACGGTCAGTCTGTGCCGCCTTCTTTGCTTTCTTGGCCTCAACGGGCATCAGCGCTATCAGCGCCACAATGGTTAAAATCAGCTTTTTCATGATTGATATAACATTATTTCTTCGTTTGTTCTAAGAATCTCACATATTCGCAGGCGGCCAACAGGAAGGCGCCGACACCGAAGTTGGCCTCGGAGTTCTGGTCGACGGTCTGACCGGGGATGGCGCGCTCGCCGATGGGCTGCACGTAGCCCACCTTGCCTGAAGGCTGCAAGGCTGTCTCCGTCAGGTACTTCCAGGCGCGGGCGATGACGGGGGCAAATTCACGCTTCGACAGGTAGCCGTGGTTGACGCCCCACAGCAAGCCGTAGGTGAAGAACGCCGTACCCGAGGTCTCAGGACCGGGGGCATGGGCAGGGTCGAGCATCGAGCGCGTCCAGTAGCCCTGCGGCTGCTGGCAGGCGGCCACGGCGCGGGCCAGACGGGTGTACTTCTCGACGAAGAACGGCTGGCGCACATACTCCTCGGGCATGTCCTGCAGCACCTTGGCCAGTCCGGCGAGCACCCAGCCGTCGCCACGTGCCCAGAAGTCCTTCTTGCCGTTGGCCGACTTGTGCTTGGGGTAGACGTACTTGCCGTCGCGGAAGTAGATGCCCGTCTCTGGGTCGAGCATGATGCCGTCGGAGTAGAGCAGGTTCTCATAGAGCTTGTCGAGGTACTTCTTGTCGCCCGTCAACTTGTACATCTTCGTCATCACGGGCATCACCATATAGAGGGCATCGGCCCACCACCAGTAGTCGTTGGCCTTCGAGTCGGCCTCGTAGCCCATCACCTCCTTGGCACGGGCTACACGCTTCTCGTCCTTCTGAATGTTGTAAAGGTCGATGTAGGTCTGGAAGCAGATCTGCCAGTCGCCGAAGAGCACGTAGTCCTGGCCCTCGCCGTAGTTCTTGTACTTCCACTTAGCTGGGTCGGCCTCCTTGGCGCCCTTCCACTCGTTGTGCTCCGCCCAGCGGATGCTGTAGTCGAGCATCTGCTGGTCGCCAAGCAGCTTGTAGACTTCGATGTTGCCGGTGTGGTAGGCGGCGTTGTCCCAGAAAGAGCGCACCTCCGCCTTGTTGTTCTGTTGCCAGTAGGTATTCACCCGGCGAATCACCTTCTTCACTTGGTCGGGTGTCCACTGCTTCGCCTGCACAGCGGCTGCGGCGAGCAGGCATAAGGGTAAGAGTAGTTTTCTCATAGCTTATTTCTTGATTCTGATAATGTTAAGCGAATAGGCGGGCAGCTCCACGTCGACGGCATTGCACTCCGGCGACAGCTCGTGCTCCGTGGGACTGATGTTGGTGGGCTGCTGCAGGGTGTTCTCGTCGTAGCCCGTGTTGGCGCGCAGCTGGATGAGCTTGGCACGCTTTACCGCGAAGTTGCTGATGTTCAGACGGGCGGTGGTGCCCTCGGCCTGCGAGTTGACAACCTTGACGATGAGCTCGCCCGTCTGGTCGTCGATGGTGGCACTCGAGAAGACACCCGCTGACGTGTCGTGCTTCAGCACGGTGTCGAAAACCAGGTCGCTGTCGAGCCACGCCTTCACCGAGTCGCCGCTGACAGTCAGCGTGACGTCGTACCATCGGCCAGCCTCCACGCGGCCCCGCTTGGTGGCCGTCTGCGACTTACCACTGCCGCTGATCTGCTCCAGACCATGCTGCGTGTTGCCCCAGCCGCCGAAGTTCACCCAGCAGTAGTGCTGCGGGTCGACATAATTGAACACAATGATAAAACCCTCACGGCCGTCGTCCTTACGGGCGCGACACTTCACGGTATAGTGGTCGCCCACCTCGGCGGTACACAGTGCTATGCACTGCTCACGCATGCTCGTCTGAGTCAGCACACCGTCGGTGACCTGCCAATCGCCGACGACGTATTCGGGCTTGCCGGTCTTGGGCAGCGGGTCCATGTGGGTGTACGATGCTTTGGTGCCCCAGGTGGCATAACCCACGCGACTTTTCTGCGGCGTAACGGGCTTCCTGAAGGCGGCACCCTCGTAGGGGTTCGTCTGGCTGACCTTCACCACCTGTGTACCGATGTTGCGGGGCATGAGCATCTGTACATAGTAAGAAGGTGTGCCCATGACGCGGCTGGAGTTGAAGCGAATCATGTCGGGGCGCCACCGGGCGTCGTTCTCGTTGACGAAGATGGGGGCGTAGGAGTTCAGCGGCACAACGTCACTGTTGTTCTCCATGCCCATCATGTAGACAGTTTCGCCGAGGGCAGCGTTCATGTTGCCCAAATCGCCGAAACCGTCGGTGACGGCATACTCGCCGACATAGATTTTCGGGCCACGGCGGTCGTAGGTGTCGTACTTATGGAAGTTGTCGGCAAACCACGCCGGGTTGCGGTAGTAGTGCTCGTCGAGGAGTTCGACACGCTCCTGGCTGTCCCACGTCGGCGTGTCGGTGCCCCAGGCGGCGACGTTGCCGATGAGGTGCATCTTCGGGTACTTCTTCAGTATCTGCTCCTTGAAGAGGCGGAAGCGGTCGTAGTAGTGGTCGCTCTGCTGGCGGGGGTCGGGCTGGTTGTTCTCGTTGCCAATCTCTAAGTATTCAATGTTGAACGGGGCGGGATGGCCGTTCTTGGCGCGCAGGGCACCGTACTTCGTAGTGACGTCGCCATTGGCATACTCAAGGGCGGCCAGTGTCTCGTCAATCCACGGCTGCAGCGAGTCGACGGCAGTCTGTCCGCCGTGCCAGATGCCCACGTTCACCACGTAGAGCGGCTTGGCACCGAGGTCCTCAGCCATCTGCAGGTACTCATGGAAGCCGATTCCGTCGGTGGTGCGGTAGCCCCAGTTCACGTTCCAGTGGCCGGGGCGCTCCTCGATGGGGCCGATGGTTCGCTCCCAGCGGAAGGCATTTTCCGGCGAAATCTGTCCCTCAACGAAGCAGCCGCCGGGGAAGCGCATAAACTTAGGATGCATCTCAAAGAGCATCTGTGCCAGGTCGGGGCGCAAGCCGTTCTCGCGGTTCTTGAACGTCGGCGGGAACAGGCTCACCACGTCTATCGTCAGCGTGCCCTTGCCGTCGAAGACGAGGGCGAACTGTGCCTTGGGGTCATTACCGGTAGCGGTCAGCTCGGCGGTGTACTTGCGCCAAGAGGCCCCCTTGGATCCCGAAGCCCCCCTTTCGTCCCCCGAGGGGGACACAATAGCTTCAGCCAGTATAGAAGCCCCCTCGGGGGCCGTAGGGGGGGCTTCGTGGGCTTTTGGGGCTTCGTGGGCTTTCAGCACGGCCTTGATATTTCCCTTATACTTTCCCTTGGCCCAGAAACTGAGGCGGTAAGTGCGGCCCTGCACGCTGTTGATGCCCCAGAAGCCCTCGTTGACGAGGCAGACGGGCTGTGCCGCCGTGGCATTGATGGTCAGCTCGAGGGCGTTCTGCTGGACGCTGTTCAGCAGGGGCGTCTTTTTCGACGGCTGGACGAGGCGGGCGGTGAGCTGCGACGGGGTAGCAGCGTATGTGGACCAGGCCTGCATGTCGGCGGGAGCACCGTAGCGGGGGCCGTCCTCGAAAGAGCGGTTGCGGATGAGCTCGGCATAGAGGCCGCCGTCGGCGGCGTGGTTGATGTCCTCAAAGAAGATGCCGTAGTGCATGGGACTGATTCTGGGGCCGCGCTGGTTGGCGTCGATGTCGATGGTGACTTGGGCTGCGGCGGCACCGCAGCACAGCCAACAGGCGGTTAGGAGGAGATGGGTCTTTTTCATTGTTATGGGGTTTTAGAGTTCGATGGCGCGGAAGGAATAGGGCGGGAGGACGATGGCCGTGCCGGCCTCGCCGGTCTTGATGTCGAGGTGGCGGTCTTCGGGCTTGCCCTCGAAGCCTTCGGTACGGGCGGTGGCGGGTATGCTGAGGCCGTTGACGGTCAGCTCTAACGCGACGGGTAGTGCGTTGACCAGCTTGACGTAAGTCTTGCCTGTCTTCGAATCCTTCACCACACTGGCACCGAGACGGTGGCTTAATTGTGAATTGTCAATTGTGAGTTGCGAACTGATATAAGTGTCACCGCCGTAGACGGAGAAAAGGCGCTGGACGTGGTAGGCCGGTGTGGGGCGCACCTCGGTGTTGGAGAAGTAAATCATGTCGGGGTTCCAGTTGGAATGGCCGTCCTTGCAAAGCATCGGGGCATACGAGGTCATCTCGACGATGTCGCCGTTGCGCTCGATGTCGGTCAGGTAGAGCGCCTCGGCCAGTGCCGTCTCTATGTTAGGACGCTTAGCCTTCGTTGATGCTGCCCACTCGCCAAGATAGACCTTTGTAGCCCCACCTACTGCCCCAGAGGGGGCTTCTCTTGGATATTTGTCATAATAGTCGCGGTGGTGCATGAACCAGCCCGTCGACTCGTAGTAGTGCTCGTCGACCATATACTGCAGGTCGGGGTTGCGGCGGGTGAACTCCCAGCCCTCCTGATAGTCGGCACTCGGCGCGTGGAACGGACCGACGGTGCCACAAATCTTGATATCGGGATATTTGGCGCGGATGGCACGGGCAATCATCGTGAAGCGCTCCTCGAAGACGGTGGAGATGATGTCCTCGTTGCCTATACCTATATATTTAAGGTTGAACGGGGCGGGATGGCCGGCGTCGGCACGCATCTTAGCCCATTTCGACGTAGCAGGGTCGCCGTTGGCCCAGTCTATCAGGTCGAGCAACTCCTGGATGTAAGCCGGCATATCGTCCATAGGTATGCCACCCTGCTGTCCGCCAATACCCTGAGCATTGTTGGCGGAGTTCTGACAGGGCACGCCGGCAGCCAGTACGGGCAGCGGCTCAGCACCGATGTCCTCGCAGAACTGGAAGTACTCGTAGAATCCCAGTCCGCGTGTCTGGTGGTAGTGCCAGATGTTGAAGTCGGGCTTGCGGTCCTGCAGGGGGCCGATGGTCTCGTTCCAGTGGTAAATATTCTCCAGCCCCTGACCGTGACTCATGCAGCCGCCGGGGAAGCGGACGAATTTCGGTTTCAGCTCGGCAATGACCTGAGCCAAGTCGCGACGCAGGCCATTCTTGCGGTTCATGAAGGTCTCCTGGGGGAAGAGCGAAATCATGTCGACACCTACGTGGGCCGACTTCTTCGGGACGATGGCCAGACGGGCTTTCGTGTCGCTACCCTTGGCAGTGAGCACTGTCGTATATTGCTGCCAGTTGCCAGCTTGTGTCTTCAACTTACTGCTGGCCAGTACCTGGCCGTCCTGTCCCACGAGCTGAATTAAAAAGTCCTGCTTCTGGCCGCCGGCCAACACATACATGGAGAAGTCGTACTTCTTTCCTTTTTCCACGGCAATACCGTCCCAGCCCTCGTTCCACAGCGTGTCCTGCGGCCATAGAAGGGCATAGTGTGGATTGTTCGGACTGAGCGGATGCTCGGTAGCAATCTCTATCGGTCGCGTTGCGTGCCAGGCGGTGGTAGCGTTCCAGCCGCCGTGGTCTTTGGCTGTATATTCAAAGTCGCGGTTCTGGATGAGTTCGGCGTAGAGGCCACCGTCGGCGGCATAACTGATATCCTCGAAGAAGACGCCGATGAGCTTGTCGCTGATGGCTTTCTGCTTTGAGAGGTCGATGGTCAGCGTGGCCTGGAGGGGTGACCCAGCGGGTAAACCGCTGAGCGCACTGTTGGGGAGGGCGTCGTCGTGCATACGCTCGTTCGAGCGGCGCCAGTCATCAGTAGATTGCTGGAAATGCTGTTCAATTTTCGTCCATTCCATCGCTGAAATCTCGAAGCTGTTACCTTCGTAGAGCTTGTCGCCGACAGTGGCGGTGTCACGAATCCAGGCATCGTCGCTAATCTGGCTGGCGCAGTCGGGTGTGAAGTCGCGGAAGTTTGGTGTTGCCGACGTCCAGCGCTTACCCTTGGGCGACTTATAGTAAATGTCGAACGTACCGTCAGGATTCTCGAACACCACAGGCTCCAGACACTGTTTGGTCGACATGATGGGGTAATCCTGCGGTCGCCAGTTCACCAAGTCACGGCTGTAGGCGGCAGCAAACTGCGGTGAGTGGTCGTTGACCTGAAACACCAGTCGCCACGTGCCGTCCTTAGCACGGCATAACGAAGGATGGTACATCCGCTTCTCGGCACCCCACGTGCCGTAGTCCGACGAGCAAAGCCGCCCCACGTGTTGCCATACGCTGCCTTGCTGTCGGGCTAAATGGAGACCCTCGCCCTGACCGGGTGAATAGACAAACACACGACAAGCGCCATCGTCTTGTGCATCGGCTGAGACAGCACAGCATAGCGCAAGGCACAACGCCATCAGTTTTCGTTTCATTGCTTTTGTTTTAGTTATTGTTCATTCTGCTTGCAAAGATAGAAAATAATTATGGATAAGAGGCGATGAATCGCAAGAATTTTGCTATCTTTGCCAAAAATTATAAATATTATAAAAAGGTTAAGACAGGATGAGAAGACAAATGCTGATGATGTTGGTGCTGGCTATGGCCACACTGACATGGGCAGAGGACGGCAGCCGTCTGTGGCTGCGGTATGCTGAAGTGAACAAGGCAAAGGTGACGGGACCGGAATGTATTGCGGCAGAAGAACTGCGCAAATACTATGACGGCGAGACGGTGAACCTGGTGATAGACCCTGCGCTGACAAACGACGAGGGCTACGTCATCAGCGGTAACACGATCAAGGCCAAGACCGAACGGGGACTGATGTACGGAGCCTACGCCCTGCTACGCGGCGAACAGGGAGCCTCACAGCCTTTCTACAAGTTGCGCATCCTGAACCACTGGGATAACCTCAATGGCTCCATTGAGCGCGGCTATGCCGGACGCAGCATCTTCTGGCCCACCTACAATGCACAGCACATCAAGGACTATGCCCGTGCCAACGCCTCGATAGGCATCAACGGCACGGTGCTGAACAACGTGAACGCCTCGCCGAAACAGTTGAACCGCAAGAACCTGCTACAGGCCAAGAAGATAGCCGACATCCTGCGTCCCTACGGCATCAAGGTCTATCTGTCGGTAAACTTCGCCTCGCCCATCGGCTTAGGCCACCTGAAGACCGCCGACCCGCTGAACGCTCAGGTGAAGCGCTGGTGGCAGCAGAAGACCGACGAGATCTACAAGCTGATTCCCGATTTCGGTGGCTACCTCGTGAAGGCAAACAGCGAGGGACAGCCCGGTCCGGGCGACTACGGCCGCTCACATGCCGACGGTGCCAATATGCTTGCCAAGTGTGTTGCCCGCCACGGCGGTATCATCATGTGGCGCTCGTTTGTCTATGGTGCCAACCACAAGGGTGAAGACCGAGTGAAGCAGGCCGTCTCGGAATTCCTGCCTTGCGATGGCAAGTTTGACTCAAACGTCATCCTGCAGTCGAAGAACGGTCCGCTCGACTTCCAGCCCCGCGAGCCCTACGCCCCCATCTTCGACAACATCAAGAAGACGCCGCAGATGGTGGAGTTGCAAATCACGCAGGAGTATCTCGGACAGTCGCGCCATCTGGTCTATCTGGCACCGATGTGGCGCGAGTTCTTCTCGTTTGTCGCCCCTGAGCGTATGATAGGCATTGCCGGTGTGGCCAACATTGGTCTCGACACCAACTGGTGCGGTCACCATTTCTCGCAGGCCAATTGGTACGCCTTTGGCCGACTGGCATGGAATCCATCGATGAAATCGGAGAAAATTGCGAGTGAATGGCTGGCGGCAACTTTTAGCCTCAACATCGGTTCCGCGTGCGAAGCCCTTCTCAGCGTGATGCTACGCAGTCGTGAGGCTTGCGTTGACTATATGATGCCGCTGGGACTGCACCATATCTTCAAGTTCGACCACCACTACGGTCCGGAGCCCGACGGCTTTATCAAGACTTATCCGCTGGAGTGGTGTCCCGTCTACTACCACCAGGCCGACAAGAAGGGCGTAGGTTTCGACCGCACGCACACCGGCAGCAACGCTACAAGCCAGTACCGCGAGCCTTTCTGCTCGCTGTACGACAATCCGTCGAGCTGTCCCGAGAACCTGCTGCTGTGGTTCCACCACCTGCCTTGGACTTACCGCATGAACAGCGGACGCACGCTGTGGGAGGAGATGCAGTATCGCTACAACCGTGGCGTCAGCGAGGTAGAGGACTTCTGCCGCGTCTGGCAGGCGTGCAAGTCCGACATCGACGAACAACGGTGGCAGGAGACCGACAAGCGTATGCAGCACCAGTTGGAGAACGCCCGCCAATGGCGCGACGTCTGCCTGAAGTACTTCGGTTCATTTGTCAATCGCTAACTCAAACGACGACATCGGCAGTCCCGTCAGCGAACGGACATTGGCCATGATGGGGTCGTCCTTCCAGGCATAGCGGACATAACGAGGGGTGATGGCGGGGTTAAGGAGCGTGATGACATTGCCCTTGCTAATGGCATCCACATTATGGAACACCTTGTCATCGCCGGCAACCTCGAATGAACGGAGTTCGCCTTCTTGTATGGGCTGGTCGAGCGTGAGTTGAACATGATTGCCGGTAACCGATACTGATACCACTTCGGGCGAGAGTTTCACCTTCTTATTTTTATATACAAGCCGGTCGAAGCAGAGACCGATACGTTCGGCGGCCTCTTTCTTACGGAGAGGATGGATGTCAACGGTCTCACCGAGGTCGTTGAGGACAGCCAGTTCTGCGTAGGGGTCTGCCTTGGCTACGGTGCGCTGGGCCTCGCGTACCTGTGCCCAACCGCTGTTCATAGGTTCGTTCTGGGGCGTGATGGGACGCGGGAAACCTGTCTGCTGGCGTCCGTCGTGGTTAGCCAGCTGTGCAATAACAAACGGCATCTGCGGATCCTGCCATGTAGCGCGCCAACAACCCATCAGCTTCTTCAGGTAGTCGGCATAAGGAGCGGCGTTGCCGGTGTTCGACTCACCCTGATACCAGACGATGCCACTGATGGCGTAGGGGGCCAATGGGTAGAGCACGGCGTTATAAAGTGTCGTCGGTATGTTCTGCAGCGACACATCGCCGCCAGGGCAGGAGGGCATCTCAGCACCCAAGTGGAACTTCCACGACGGACTGAGGGGGATAACGTCTTTCGGCATGGGGTTCTGCGAGTAACGGTCGTCGCCAAAGCAGAGCATATAGGGCTTCTCGGGGATGAAATGTGCAGCACCACCTTTATTGATGAAACGGATGACAATTACGTTGTCGCCCTCCTGAAGCAGACCCTCGGGGATGTCGTAGCGGCGCGGCGGGTACTGATAGCCTGTGCTTCCAATCTTCTTGCCGTTCAGATAGGTGACGTCCTGGTCGTAGAGGGTACCCAGCAGCAGACGAGCAGGTTTTCCTGCGTGTTCCTTATCAATATGGATATGCTGACGAAGCCAGACGGAACCCGTTCCGCACCAGCTCCAGTCATTTTGGTCGATGGTCGTCCAATCGGCATCTTTGTAGGTAGAAAGAGGATAGGCCTGTACGCCGTCCACCCTGTCTAACAGTTCGTTCCAGCGTCGGCTGGCCTCGCCGTTGGCCTGCATCTGTGCCCTCACGTAGTTATCGTTCTGGAAGAAAGCTACCTGCTTCACCAACATCGGATAGTCGGTCATCAGCGAGTCCATAGATATCCACGCCTCGATGGGTGTGCCACCCCAGCTGTTGACGATGATGCCCTGTGCCACACCCGTCTTCTCGAACATACGCTTGCCGAGGAAGGAGCCGATGGCCGAGAAAAGCCAGGCATTCTGCTTCGTCAGTGGCTTCCAGTTTATCCTTGTGGGACGGATGTCGTCCTTCACGCCGTGGATTGACGTCTCGTTCTGAACGCGGAACAGGCGTACCTTATCAAATGAAAAATGGTCGATTTCATCGGTATAATTCGGATAGACGCGCTCGATGGTCACGTCGATGTTCGACTGTCCAGACAGGAGCCAGACATCGCCCACCATGACATCCTTGATGGTGATGTCGTTGACAGTCATCGTCAGTGGCCCGCCAGCCTTCATGGCTGGCAAGTCCACACGCCACCGGCCCTTGCTGTCGGCAGTGGCAGTAACCTTCTTCTTGTTCAGACTGACGGTGACGGTCTCGCCGGCGTCGGCCTTGCCCCACACGGGAATCGTCTTGCCACGCTGCAAGACCATGCCGTCCTGGAAGATTTGTGGCAGTGTTACCTTAGCATTTAACGGTAGATAGCAGAGCAGTGCTGCTAGGCAAAGAAGAGTTTTCTTATACATATTTATAGCCTGATTTTTGATGCAAAAATAGCAAAAAAAAACGATGGAAACGGGGGATTTTACTGTTTTTTATTCAAATGATACAATTTGAAAGGCATCTGTAACATTTAGCGGCTGCCGTTTATAAAATAAATATCTATCTTTGCAGCCGTAAAGCTAAAAACAATCTAAAACAGGATGAAGGATATGGCAACATCTTTACAAGAATCAAAAGGCTTCTATAAGCTGTCATGGGTGCAGCGCATCGGCTTCGGTGCAGGCGATCTGGCCCAGAATTTGATTTACCAAACTATCTGTATGTATCTGCTGTTCTTCTACACCGACGTCTATGTACTCGGTGGCGATGCAGCGAAGTCAGCCGGACTCGCCGGAACGATGTTCCTCGTAGTCCGTTTAGTCGATGTACTCTGGGACCCGTTAGTTGGCACCTTCGTCGACAAGCACAACCCTGCGATGGGCAAGTACCGCTCTTATCTGGTGATGGGAGGCGTGCCCCTGACGATACTGGCCATTCTCTGTTTCTGGAATGGTTTCGCCCCGTCGCTCATCTATGCCTACATCACGTACGTCGGCATGTCGATGCTCTATACTTTAATTAATGTGCCGTACGGTGCGCTGAACTCGTCGCTGACCCGCGACACCAACGAGATAACCATCCTCACCTCCGTGCGTATGTTCATGGCCAATGTCGGCGGACTGTGCGTCTCGGCCGGCGTTCCCATCCTCGTGGCTATCCTGGCCGGAGCCGAACTACCATTAGAAATGGCCCTTTTTATGGGCTTGGGTTCTCTGCCTTCGTTCATCTTCATGCCGTTGGTACCGGCCATCAAGCGCCGCGTAGGCAAGAAGAATATGTTCTACATCTTCCTCTCGATAGCTATCGTGGGCATGGCTATGCTCTACTTCATCAGCAAGATGGGTACCGTGAAGGAGAATATCACACTGGTCTATATCGCACAGTTCATCAAGTCGACAGGCGTCATCGTGGCTACAGGCTACATGTGGGCACTCATCCCCGAGGTCATCTCCTACGGTGAGTACACTACCGGCCGCCGCATCTCGGGCATCGTCAACGCTCTGACAGGCATCTTCTTCAAGGCCGGCATGGCCCTGGGCGGCGTCATTCCCGGCTGGGTACTGGCTTGGACCAACTATCAGGCTGCTGCCGAGGCCAACACACTACCGAAGGACTCCCATGCGTGGTTCTACACCATGCTCATTTTTGCCCTTGTGGGCCTCGGCCTGCTTATCTTCTGCTTCTCGCAGACCAAGGAGCGCGTCGTCATGGACGAGAGTGAGACGAAGAACGTGAAGGTCAGCGACCTCTGGACGGAGTTCATGCGCAACCGTCCCCTGCGCATCATTGCCCTGTTCTTCATCACCGCCTTCGCCATGATGTCGGTAGGCAACGCTGCCGGTGCCTACTTTATGAACGACCTGGAACTGCAGACGCCCGAGGCTCAGGAGGGCATCCGCTGGCTCGTCTGCGTCATCCCCGCCCTGCTGTTGCTGCTGGCTATGTTCATCATCTCTAAGTATGAACTCAGCGACGAGGTCATCGACGACATCAACCGTAAGATAGAATCACGTAATCAATAAATCGAAAAATCGATTATACGAAAAAACGAAAAAAACGAAAAAAACGAAAAAAACGAAAAGCAATATGGCAAAACTTCCGCGTTACCTATTCCCCAATGACTATATGGCCGACCCCTCGGCCAACGTGTTCAACGGACGTCTTTACGTCTATCCCAGCCACGACTGGGACGCCGGCGAGTGTTTCGACGACGACGGCGGACACTTCCAGATGCGCGACTACCACGTCCTCTCATGGGATGACATTGAGAACGACGAGGCTACCGACCACGGCGTCATCCTCGACGTCGACCAGGTGAAGTGGGCCGAGAAGCAGATGTGGGATAACGACGTCGTCGAGAAAGACGGTAAGTACTACCTCATCTTCTCTGCCAAGGGCTACGACGGCGTTTTCCGCCTTGGCGTAGCCGTGGCCGACCGTCCCGAAGGGCCGTTTGTTCCCGAGGAGCAGCCCATCCGTGGCTCGTTCTCCATCGACCCCTGCGTCTTCAAGGACGACGACGGCAGCATCTACTGCTACTTCGGCGGACTCTGGGGCGGACAGCTCCAGTGGTGGCGCCCGCTGCCTAACGGTCAGGCTCCTGTCCTCGGAAAATATGGCGACGAGAACGGTCTTGTCGACCTTGGTGCCGCTCCCGACCATCAGGGTGAGCTCTTCACCCAGGCCGACTCTCCGGCTATTCCGAGTGCCGTGGTACGCATGAGCGACGACGTCAAGCAGTTTGCCGAGGCACCGCGCCAGATGGTCATCCTCGACAAGGACGGCCAGCCCCTTCGTGCCGGCAACCCGCACCGCTTCTTCGAGGCCAGCTGGATGCATAAGTACAACGGTAAGTACTACTTCTCCTACTCCACCGGCGACAGCCACTATCTGTGCTACGCCATCGGCGATTCGCCTTACGGCCCGTTCAC
>Ga0256405_10009829_pt1 | contig 12913 bp, 8 predicted proteins | sample RumenRJG_02DNA_FD_189096 | JGI IMG/M metagenome (GOLD analysis project Ga0256405, IMG submission 189096) | Bovine rumen microbial communities from Lethbridge, Alberta, Canada - RJG_02 | ecosystem: Host-associated > Mammals > Digestive system > Stomach > Rumen | place: Canada: Alberta | collected...
GAGATCACACAGATAATGCGAAAGTGGCGAAATTGGTAGACGCGCAAGCTTCAGGTGTTTGTACCGCAAGGCGTAAGGGTTCGAGTCCCTTCTTTCGCACCAATTCCTTTCTTTTTCTCCCTTTTTTCTCAAAAAAAATCTTTAAATATTTCACGCTTTTAGTTTATATCCCTAAGATCTCGGTTTTAATCTTACACTATCCAGTACAGTTCCATCATTACAGCTAGTCGTCAAAGCCATCTTCAAGGCAACCTTGCTTCAACTTAGAGTTTCTCAAATCGATAGGATCAATTCCCATTGCTTTAAATAGATTGTCGTGGCGTTGTAGCAGGTTGGTGGTTGGAATAATATTGTCACCATCCTTAATGCATTCAAGGGTATCTAAATCTTTCATGGTTAAATCAAAGGAATTCTGCTTTAATTTAACACGCTCTGTAGCTGAAGCACTTGCGTTCCACTTCTTAACCTTTAGACCAAAGCTATTTATGAATTCAGAAGCTAATAGAGAAAGGAATAATTTAGCGTTAAAACTTTGCTCTGTAGATACACCTAATGTATCAGCTTCAATATGATCTTTTAGGTAGCGATAGCCAATTTCAATTTGATTTCTATGAGCGTAATGGGTGTAAACCTCTTCATCATCAAATTCAATGGAGGATGCTAATACCCAAACAGCCTCTAATCTAGCAAGCTCAGTAGCCTTTTGATTATCGAGAGCATAGGTGTTGGTCTTGCCTTCTACGACTAATACTCCGTCATTGACTAGTTTGTCGTTTTTACCAGTTAATTTATGCTCAGCAGGTTTTGCTTTCTTTGATTTAATAGCCTTAGCCAATTGAGCCTTGTATTCAGCATAAATCTGATTAACCTCATCCTTAGCTTCAATGAGGGAAGCTAGAGTGTGGTTATAAATACTTGGGTTGTAAAACATGTATACGTAAATAGGTTTCTTTTCTTTCTTACCAGTAGTAGTACTGTAATAAGACCATGACTTTTTAATTTTCATCATGTAATTAGTTTCACGATCTCTTGTGATAGAAATACAACCATTGCACATAGCTAAGTTGTCGATATTGTCTTTAATCAATTTCTTAACTGAGTTATGAGAGGTCTTTACATGAATAAGGAAATCTACATTGTAGTTATAAAGGCAAGAAACGTTGTATACACACCAATAACCACGATCCATAACCAGTACATATTTAGAGCAACCAAAGTAAGCTAATTGCTTAATCACACCTTCTAAAGTTGCTACGTCAGTGATATTACCTGAATAAGTACAATGACCGAAGGTAGTACCAGTGTATTGATCGACAACAGTAAGGAAATTGATGATAGGAGTGTCATTACCACTCTTAGAGTTGCCATGCTTTGCCTTAATGATATTTTGGCAGTTAGCATCTAAATTTGAACCATCAAGGGCAATAAGAGTTCTGTTAGACAAAGACTCCTTACACTTTGATAAATCAGCATTCATGAGCATTTGCTTTTTCTTGTAAAAGTTAATCATCAATTCACTATCAATACTCTTAAATAGTCTGTAAATAGTGTCTTTATTGATGTTACCCTCGTAAGGAACAATATGATCTCTTATGTAGTACTCAACAGAATTTAAATCCTTAATACCTTCAGCAACAGTGTGAATTACCAAGGTGGTAAGTAGAGATAAATTTTTCTTTGATAAACCTATTTGCTTTAAAGCTCTACCTGAATAGCTGTTCTCAAAACACTTTTGAATAAAGTATGAGGCACCAATTTTCATATGACGAGGTGGCTCAATATGTAATGAAGGTAATTTAGACTTATTAGAAACAGTAGCAGCTTCTTTCTCATCAGTAGAAGCTATATCAATAGCGGTAAATTCCAGGTTATTTACGCCTTTACGCTCAACCTTAACGTCACGAAACTTTGGAAAGTGCAATTTAAAGTAGTGGTTAAATTCAATTACACCAACACCATCCTTAGAGCGAATAATACCAATGGACTTAACGTTAGTCTTCTTAGTTCTTTTGGTTTCCTTGTCATATTGAGGTGTATAAGCATATACATAGCAGTAACCATTAGCCTTAGAAAAGTTAACGTAGATATTAGGAAATCCGATGCTTAAGTTATCCATAGTGTAAATCCGAAAATTGATGGTATATAATGTAAGATTATATTACACTATTTTTAGATAAAATGCAATACATTTTGGGTATAAAAATTTAAAAAATCTTAGAAAGATCAGATTATTAGGGAGTGATGGGTGGTAGAATCAAAAAAGTTATTAACGTGTAAGATCGGATTTTGAGATCTTAGGGTTATATTTCAAATAGTTGACTACGATTTTTCTTATTGAATAAAAATGACTATTTTGTGGTATGGATCTGGAACGTGTCCACAAATGCGGACACGAAATGTGGACACGCCGTAATTGAGCAGTGAGTTTATTCTGTATATGTTTAGCTGGAACAAGCTATCAGACATATAACTCTTATAATATAACTTTTAGGATGTGGGAATTGTGGAAAACTACGCTCTGTGCTTGTGGAATATGAAGACTTTGTTGTATTCCAAAAATTCTCGACAGTGTAGAGAATTTCTTTGGTTACCTTTATCTATAGTGGCTGTTGCAGAATTGGAAAGATCAATTATTCTTGAAAGACAGAAAGCGGGTATTGCTGCTGCTAAAGCCAGAGGATCCTATAAATCTGGAAGACCTGTTGTTATGACAGATTAGAAAAAGAAAATCTGTCATGAGAAATATGCTGCAGGAGTTTCCATGACCAGAATCGCAAAAGATCTTGGTGTATCAAGGTTGACGGTATATAGAGAACTAAAATATTCAAAGAATTATGACTTCTGACAGTGAAATCAGGAATAGTTAGATGAAATTAATCGATAATATAAATTCAATCTTAAAAGATGATCTTATTTCAGAGATAAATCAGAATGACGAGATATGTGTTGTGGCTTCCTGTTTTTCAATTTACGCATTTGAAGAGCTTAAATCTAAATTAAAAGATATTAGGTCATTTAAATTCATCTTCTCATCTCCAACTTTTACAGAAGCAGAAGCCCCAAAAGAATTTCGAGAATTTTATATTCCTCAAACTCAAAGAGAGCATAGTATTCATGGAGCCAGTTTTGAAATTCGTCTAAAGAATGAATTAAATCAAAAAGCGATTTCAGAAGAGTGTTCTAAATGGATTGAAGAAAAGTGTGAATTCAGATCAAACTGTACCAATAACATTGGAATGCCTGGTTTTATCCTACTAAAAAATAAAAGCAAAGCAATTGTTTACATGCCGATTAATGGATTTACAACAGCAGAGTTAGGGTGCAGAAAAGGCGGAGATGCGTATTATCTGATTAACAAGAATGATGATACTGTGTATTCAAGCCAGTTTAAAACAGTGTTTGACAGTCTATGGAATGACAAATCTAAAGTTGAGGACGTAAAAGAAAAAGTTTTAAATAGTATTTCATCTGCATACACAGAAAAATCTCCAGAATTTATCTACTTCTTTTCTTTATTTAATCTATTTAAGGATTATCTTGAGGAAACAACTTCAGATGAACTACCAAATGAATCAACAGGATATAGAAATAGTGAAATCTGGAATAGTCTGTATGACTTTCAGAAGGATGCCGCATTAGGCATAATTCAGAAACTAGAAAAATATAATGGTTGTATTCTTGCAGATAGCGTTGGTCTTGGTAAAACATATACAGCTTTAGCTGTAATTAAATATTATGAAAACAGAAATAAATCTGTTCTAGTTCTTTGTCCTAAGAAACTATCTGAAAATTGGAACACATTCAAAGGTAATTACAAAAACAATCCATTATTAAAAGACCGCTTTGCTTATGATGTACTCTTTCATACAGATTTATCAAGAGAACATGGTTCTTCAAACGGAATGGATTTATCCAGAATCAATTGGGAGAATTATGATTTAATCGTAATCGATGAATCCCACAATTTCAGAAATGGAGAAAATTCATCGAAGGATGAAGATGGTATAGAAAAAGATAACAGATACAAAATTCTTTTAAACAAAGTATTAAAACAGGGTGTTAGAACTAAAGTTCTAATGTTATCAGCTACTCCAGTTAATAATCGATTCTATGATTTAAGAAATCAAATAGCACTGGCTTATGAAGGCAATGCCAGTGAAATGGAGAAAAAGCTAAAACTTAAAAACAAAATTGATGATGTCTTCAGAATTGCCCAAACTGAATATAACAGTTGGAGTAAATTACCTCAAAACAGTAGAACTACCCAAAATCTCATTAACCATTTGAGTTTTGATTTTTTCAAGATATTAGATAGTGTAACAATTGCCCGTTCGAGAAAACACATTCGTAATTATTACAGCACAATAAATATAGGAGAATTCCCTAATAGGCTTCCACCAATATCTTTTTCTCCAAATTTATGTAGTGAACAGCTAATTACTTATGAAAAAATCTACGAAAGCTTAAGTCTCCTTAATCTGAAGGTTTACACTCCGTCATTTTATTTGTTTCCTAGCAAGATAGATAAATATGAAAAGAAGGGGGCAAAAGGTTTAACAATTGCAGGCCGTGAAATCGGTATTCAGAAATTAATGCAGGTTAATCTTCTAAAGAGACTGGAGAGTAGCGTTCATTCTTTTGATCTGACTCTAAATCGTGTTTACAACCAGATAACATCGACCATTAAACTAATTGAAGAGCACCTAAAAAAAACGGCTGAACAAAAAGTCAGTGATGAAGTTTCAAGTTATGGTTATGATTTTGATTCCGAAGATCAGGAAAATGAAATCATAGCAAATAAGAGAAATATTATTTTTGATCTTGCTGACCTAGACTGTTTGTCTTGGAGAGATGACCTTTTATCAGATCAACAGGTTCTATCTTCTCTATTGTCAGCAGTAAAACAAGTGACAGTTAATAATGACCTAAAGTTAACTACTTTAAAAGAATACATCAAATCTAAAATAGATAATCCTTTCAACACAGAAAACAAAAAGCTCTTGATCTTTACTGCTTTTGCTGAGACCGCAGAGTATTTATATGAAAATATTTCCGAATATGTTAAAAAGGAATTTGGCTTAAATACAGGACTTGTAACCGGAAGCGTAGATGGAAAAACTACTATACGAAACCTTAAAACAGATTTAAATACGGTGCTTACTTGTTTCTCTCCTATATCAAAAAATAAAGAGAAGCTTTTTCCAAATGACAAAAACTCTCTAGATGTTTTAATTGCAACAGACTGTATCTCTGAAGGTCAGAACCTTCAGGATTGTGACTGTGTTGTTAACTATGATATTCATTGGAACCCTGTAAGGATAATTCAGCGTTTTGGTCGAGTTGATCGAATTGGAAGTACAAATAAATCAATTCAGCTGGTTAATTTCTGGCCTAATCTGCAGTTGGATGAGTACATCAATTTAAAAAATCGAGTTTTTACTCGTATGAAGATATCTGTAATGACCTCAACTGGTGATGATGATCCTATTAATCAAGATGAAAGCGGTGATTTAGAGTACCGTAAAGAACAGCTAAACAGATTGAAGACAGAAGTTGTTGATCTTGAAGATATGGGAAATAGTATTTCCATTACAGATTTAGGTCTTAATGACTTTAGGTTAGATCTTCTAGAGTACATTAAATCAAATCCGGAGATAGAAAAAACTCCTTTTGGACTTAATGCTGTTACAAAATCAAATGATAACTGCCCTCCAGGAGTAATCTTTGTTTTAAAGAATATTACCAATGAGTTAAAACAACAGAACAAGAATCAGTTACATCCATACTATCTTGTTTATATATCTGATAATAGCCAAATTATCAGCAGCTACAACTCTCCAAAAGAAATTCTTGATAACTTAAGATCTCTTTGTAAGGGAAGACGTGAACCTATTGCTGATTTATGTAATATATTTAATAAAGAAACCAATTCAGGTCGAAGAATGAAGAAGTATTCTTCTTTGCTGTCAGAATGCATAAGCAATATCATTGATGTGAAAGAAGAATCTGATATTGATAGTTTATTCTCTTCTGGAGGAACAACAGCGTTAAATAAGCAAATCCAAGGTCTAGATGATTTTGAACTCATTTGTTTCCTGGTAATTAAGTAGGAGTTAGAAATGTTTGGACTTCCTGAATCGACTGCGTTTGATAGAAAAATACCTAAACAAAAGATTTACGATAATGCAGAGGTACATAACAAACTAAAAAGATACTGTATTGATGTTGTTCAGGAGATAATCTGGAGAAATAAGATTTCCGCTGCAGATCGTAGTTCTGTGGGAACAGTTGCCTTAGAATCTAGCGATTCTGTCAAAGAAATTGAAGTTATTGAGATTATATTGTCTGACAAGAAAGTTGAGCGTGATTTTCTAGAAAGACTAGATAAATCTATTCCATACCATACATTGTTTATTTTTACCTGTGATGATGAATCTCAACTCTGGATGAGTTATAAAAATATAAATAATAATTCAGATTCTTTTTCTGTTTCCCTTTCAGACTATTTTGTTTCCGACTGGATAGAATCAGAGGATATTTCTCTGAAAATAAAAGGACTATCCCTTGATGAAGTTTATCAAAACTGGCTAAAGGAATTAGAACCAGAGCTTTCTTCATATAATGCAATCTCGGACTTCTCAAAGATAATAGAAATCCATTCTCAAATTAAGTCGTTAAATATGGAAAAAGAAAGATTAAAAACAAAAATGAAAAAAGAAATTCAAACAAATAGAATGTTTGCCATCAAAGAACAGATAAAAGTGATAAACAGCAAAATTAATGAACTCAGAGCCTCACTAAACTAAGACCCCGAGTTTTGACAGAAATTAGATAACTTTTACTCTGAAAGGTAATTCATCAGCATCTATCTCTGCATACAATTTAAAGATCTCAAATAGGTTGATCTTTACAGGGCTGTTTGCAAAGGATGAATCTTTGAATACAGCCTTAGAAGGTTTTCTCTTGGCGATTTCTTTAATAAGATCTTCACTAATGTTATCTTCAAAACAAGCTATCAGATCTGCTCCTTCTTCAGTATCATCATTGTAGATAAGAATCTTTTTATCTTCGAATAATTCTTCTTTGATTGGTTTATCTAATGTCAAACCAAAATCTAGAAGACAACCAAATAAAAGATCTAAATCTGTTCTATCATCCTTTATATTAGATTCTAAAGTGGATAATAAATCTTGAGATAAAGCATCTGGATTGTAAAAAACGTCCTTCATGTTTGAGTCAGAAACTTTAAAAACTCTAAAACCTAAATCCAGTTTATTTGAAATTAAGGTATTTTCATTTTTTATTTTTTCGGCTGCTTTTGTTATTCGTGTTTTCCCAATATCACATATAGTTTTAAAACCAGCATTATAGGCGTCAGTTTTTTTATCAATTTCAACTGGTAACTGAACCATAATAAATCTACGTTTTTGTAGATCTTCTGAATTTAATTGCATAATTGCATGAGCTGAAGTTGCGGAGCCAGAAAAGAAATCGAGAATAATATCGTCTTTATCAGTTAAAAGCTTAAATATATCGTGCATTAAATAAAGAGACTTAGGAAAATCAAATGTTTTTACTCCAAGTAAATCATCTAATAATTTAGTACCAAAGTGAAAACCATGATATTTCTTATTGATCCAATGTGTTTTTATAACCTGAGATTCCTTCAGTTTTTCAAAAACCTTAATGTGTCCATTTTCATTTTTTGCAACAAAGTCATTGTTATTGTTTCGTTGTATAAATGTTTCTCTGGACGTTTTCCATGTTCTCTCAATTCCAGTATCTGTAATAGGGTAAACAGTAATGGAATCTTCAAACTCATTCTCCTTAATTGTAGATAAATCCTTACTTACATATATTGGATACCAAAAATCAGGCTTGTTTTCCCTTAAGCTATATTTTCCGTCAGCAAGTCGAATAAAATTTTTTAAGCGATATTTTTGTCCATTCTCATCTGTATTATTAAAAAGCTCAATCTGTTCTTCATCTAATGCAACTTGTCTAATTTTCGCTAATTGATCATCTTTTATGTACATTAGCATAAACTCATTACTTGGGCCTATATACTTTGCTTGATTTCTTCCCTCTGGTTTATGTACGACTGAAATAATTGCAATACGATTTTTATATCCAAAAATTTCGTCACATATTTCTCCAATGTTAAAAAGTTCGTTGTGATCAATGGCTATACAAAAAAAACCGTCTTTAGATAATAAATTTTTCGCCAAAAGGATCCTTTGATACATCATTGAACACCAATCAGAATGAAATCTTCCGTTAGATTCTGTATTAACGAATAATCTATTATTATCTTCATCTAACTCTATAGAGTCGTTGTAATCACTTTCAGATGTATAGTAATTATTTTTGTAAAGAATATCGTTCCCTGTATTATATGGAGGGTCTATGTATATCACTTTTATTTTATTTAAATAACTTTCTTGGAGAAGCTTTAGAGCCTCTAGGTTGTCTCCTTCGATATACATGTTCTGAGTATTATTCCAATCTTTACTTTCCTCAACACAAGGTCTCAATGTTTTTCTAATTGGAGTATTTGCCTCAAGAATAGCTGCATTTTTACCTGGCCAGGTGAATTCATACCGCTCTGAATCTTCTATTAGATCTGAACTCATCATTTGTTTTAGAACATCAAAGTTGATGGATTTTTTTATAATTCCATCCTTATCCTTAACTTCTGTAATGCAGTTAGGAAATAATGTTGCTAATTTATCAATATTATCAGTGGTCATATCTTTACTTTCTTGTGGTAGTTTTTGTAATTCTGTCATCTTTTTTTCCTACTGTCTTACGATGTTCAATAATGTTTCAAAGTCCTTTACATGATGATAAACAACTTTGTCGGTAGATATTCTCTCACACAGCTTTTCAAAATGTTTTTCTGCACATCTAATCTTTGCATCTTCAATTTTACGAAGATTTAATGTGTCATTTGTTCCCTTTGTTTCTGCCACAAAATAGATGTGTTTTACTGTTCCCTGGTTAAATGCTATCGCCCAATCCGGATTATATTTACCTACAGGGGTACTTATGAAGAATCCCCTTGGTAACTTAGCGTAAACAGCAACTTCAGAGAATTTTTCAAGTTCGGTAGCAAACTCTTTTTCTCTCTCAGAATCGTATATTACATGGCTAAAGATATGTTTTTCTGCAGGCATAGTATTAACATTTAATTTACCTTTAGCTTTAGAATCAGTGAAAATATCTGTAGTGAATTCTTCGTTGGTAAAGTCGTATGTTAGCTTTTCAACAACAGTAACTGCTTTTTCAGCATTGATAATATTAGAGGACTTTAAAATAAATTCCTCTGGATTCTTCTTATACATATTAAATGTATCTGGAGAAATTCCTTTCAGGATTGCCACTATATCTTTTCTTGTAAGACCTGTTGCTTCAACAATCTTACCTATCAGATCAATCTTAATTGTTTTCGAGTAATCTGACTTGTACAAATCAACTTTTGCGATTTCCTTTTTATTTAAAGTAAAAGCTTCGCCTTTATCTATGGTCTGTTTTGATTCTATACTTTGAATTTCACCTTCTTGGACGTGATAGGTTATTTCACTAACAGTAAGTTCTTTGTTAAGCGCTTTAATTGCATTTTGTATTAGAGAGTTACTGTCAAAGTTTACAAGGTACATTGTTTTGCCATTGATTCGTGCCCATAACTCTTTGAACTCTTTCTTTGCAAAATTATTTTTGTTAAGTTTTACTGTAACGTTGTTGTTATTTGCATCTTCCGGGATAATGGCGGTTCCGTCATAAATTCTTTCTAGTTGGTGCTGAATGGCAGATTCATAATCTACAAGATCAGGATCTGAAAGAGTAAATGCTCCTGTTGCAGCATCGTCGTGATATTTATCTGTCAGTTTGTTTGACTTATCTACATAACCTTGTGTTCTTAATGCGACAAAAATATTTAATGCCACTTCTTTATCGACAACCTCTTTTGTGCCATCAGATAGTTCAATCTCGATTCCTTCAAGTAAATCTGTCGTGACTTTCAATGGTCTATCATGAATAACTTCTGAGATTTCTTTCTGAATAGCTCTTGAAAATTCATCATAGCTTTCACTTGCAATAACAGTTAACTTGTTAATGTTATGAACATCTTTTCCTAATACAGATTCATCCATACGTTCACCTTTCTGGTTAACGCATAGTCTTAAGCCTCGGCCAACCTCCTGGCGTTTTTTTATTTCACTGTTTGCCTGCTTTAAGGTACAGATTTGGAATACATTCGGGTTATCCCAACCTTCCCTCAATGCTGAGTGTGAGAAAATAAATCTTACAGGTGATTTTGAAGGAGATAAATCAAGTAGTCTCTCCTTATTCTTCATGATTAAGTCGTAAGCATCGACATCATCAGATCCACCTTCTTTTTTATTTTCTTTACTGTTGATCAACGAGCCTTTTTTATCAATGGAAAAATATCCTTCGTGTGTAGATTGGGCTGTAATTGCTTTGAGGTATTTTATATATTCTTCAGAATAGTTATCCTTATTTGGATAAACATATTCATCAAGGTATCTCTGATATTCTAGTTCGAAGATTTCAGCATATTCTCCATTAGATGCAATTCCATCTGTATAAATTCTGTATTTTGCAACTTCATCAATAAAGAAAAGAGAGAGAACCTTTATACCTTTTTTAAATAGAGTTGATTCTTTTTCGATATGAGCTTTAATTGTCTCTATAATCTGAATTCGTCTAAAATCTTTTTCTTCTGCCTTATTGGTAACTTCACCAACCTTCAGTTTTAACCCATTAGAGAATTCTACTGTATTCGTATCACCTCTAATACTAGTTACGGTAATACCCTTATATTCTTCGAGACCTCCCGATTGATCATATAGAGAAAATCCTTCATCAACTGTTTTGGTAACTCTTTTTGTTTTGTCCTTTGTTTTTATATCAAATTCGATTGTCGCTGTTGGGTATGATTCTGACAAATTGATACTTTCAATATATATATATCCATCAGAAGCAACGTTTCCTTTACGCTCAATACCTTTTACCGCTATCTTTTTTACTAGCTTCTTATTGTATGCGTCAACAGCATCCAATCTATAAACCATGTTGTAGATACTGTCTTTTCGATGAGTTGCAGAATATCGGAGCATCATCATTGCATTGAACTTCTTTAAGCTTTCTTTTGTTTCCTTTCCTTCAACAGATTGAGGCTCGTCAATAATTAGAATAGGGTTTGTCCTTGCTATAACATCTATTGGCTGGATGCCACCGAAATCATCCAACTTCATATACATTCTTCTGGCATCTTTGCCTTTTGCGTTGAATGCCTGTGAATTAATAATCATTACGTTAATAGCACTGCTAGTCGCAAAATTTTTTACTTCATCTAACTGCTTTGAGTTATATATAAAATAACGAATCCTGCTTCCGTAGAGACTTTGAAAATGATCTGCTGTTGCTTTAAATGAGCTTGCTATACCTTCTCTAATAGCAATACTTGGCACAACAATAATGAACTTGCACCAACCATATCGTTTATTTAGCTCATATATCGTTTTGATGTACGTATATGTTTTGCCAACACCTGTTTCCATTTCAATTGTTAGATTGATTGGACAACTATTTGAGGAATCCAATTTATTTGAAATAGGTATTTCCTGGGATTTTTGTTGTCTTATTACATTTTCAAGAATTTCATGTTCAACGGAAGGAGTAATCGGAGCATTATTCCAACCGGTGTTGATAACAGATAAGTTTGAACCTATTGCACTATCAATCTGATATTCATGTGTTAAATGCGGTTGTCCTTGGAATATATCACATACAGCATTAGCGGCTTCTGTTTGGAATTTTTGTTGTTTGAATTGAAGTTTCATGTACTACTCTTTTGGTGGCTACAGCCTGACGAATTGTTTGTATCAGTTTGTTTCTAAAGTATCTCTAAATATAGTTGATTTTTTTCTTTAATATTTTTAATTATTTCACATTGGAAAACATTGCAATAAAGGATCACTCTTCTTGATCTAACAGATCACTAGATCTTGTTTGACTCGATCACCTGATCTTGTTTCTGCAGATCACTATAAGACTTAAAAAGGCACGAAATTAACTTCCATGCCTTGTCAGTCTGATAAATCAATGACTAGCTTAGCAGTCTTGCTCTCTCAAGTGCACTTTTAAGACTATAAACATCACATTCGAGCATGTTGATCCTAAGCAGGTGACCACCTTTTTCTTTTTCCATGCTGACAACAGATTCCTTTTCTTTTAAAAGAGAGATCATTGCTTCGTTATAATTTGCTGTAAGCTTTTTGTTCTTTGCTTTTAATTTGCACAGAAGCTCAGCATCCTTTCCTTTGGAAATGGTTCCAAGAGAATTGATAAAATCGCAAACAATGTCCAGCAGTTCATAAGTGGACAAATCTGAGTTAACCAGCAGCAAAAGTCTCTCCGATGACAAAGGAAAATCTTTTTTAAGGGCGGCATTTATAATTGTCTTAACATCAGTATCACTTATCATTTTTTTCTCCTTTTAGTTCCTCGTTAGAACCTCTCCATGAGGTTCCTTTTAGAGTAATTTCGATATCACAGTCTCTAAACAGTCTGTCTGCTAATGCATCTCTGATAGGAGATTCATCAATTACGCTTTTGAGAGCCTTCTTTCTCAACTGAGTTGTAATAATGGTAGAGCCCATTCCATATCTGACATCAGCAATTTCAGTTAATGCACATACAATGTTGTCAGGAACTCTAGTTAAGCCATAGTCATCGATATTATGTAAAGATTTACATAACATTGACGATTTCTGTACTGGCTGCCTGTCACTAGAAGCTGAAGGAATGCTAGCCGAAATAGCTGACTGTCTTGCTGGTAAAGTTTCTTTCCTGATAACCTCTCAGCATGATGCATCGTCATGGATTA